>Ga0193732_1000019_pt1 | contig 141020 bp, 101 predicted proteins | sample U1s1metaG_FD_145077 | JGI IMG/M metagenome (GOLD analysis project Ga0193732, IMG submission 145077) | Soil microbial communities from a riparian zone of the East river system, Colorado, United States - U1s1 | ecosystem: Environmental > Terrestrial > Soil > Riparian zone | place: USA: East...
TGCTGCGCGCCAATCCGGGCAGGAACTCAACAATCCACGCGGGAAACCGGAGACAGACCTTCGCACTCCTCGATATTCAGAGAGGTTGCTGAGAACGTCGGACTCAGGTTTCAACATTACAACGGCATGACTGGAAAGTTGTTCTTGCCTGAGATCATGGGCAGTGGCGCAGCCTTGTTTGATTTTGATAACGACGGTGACCTCGATGTTTTCATCGTGCAGGGAAATATTCTTGACCCCGAGAGCACAGCCGGCGACACACTGTTTCCCTGGCGCGGATCAGAGCCATTGCGAGGCAGGCTCTTCCGCAATGACCTGGCGGTTGCCAAAGACGGCAGCCGGATCCTCAAGTTCACCGACGTGACTGAAAAGAGCGGTATCATAGCCGACGGTTACGGCATGGGTGTAGCAGTCGGCGACATTAACAATGACGGCCGGCCCGATCTGTATCTCACCAATCTCGGTCATAACCAGATGTATCTGAACAGAGGAGACGGGACGTTTGTCGATGTCACGAAGAAGACGGGGACCGACGATGAACGCTGGAGCACGAGCGCTTCCTTCTTTGACTATGACCAGGATGGTTGGCTTGATTTGATGGTACTGAACTATGCCGATTTCTCGGTTACCAAAAGCCCCGCCTGCTACGCTGCCACGACTGCGAGAGACTATTGCACGCCAAAAGTTTTTCGCTCGCCGGGCAACCGGCTGTTTCACAATAAGGGCGACGGGACGTTTGAAGACGTGACGGTTGCCGCCGGAATCGACAAAGAATTCGGCCACGGCCTGGGTGTAGTAACTGCGGATTTTGATGGTGACGGCTGGGTAGATATCTACGTCGCTAACGACGGCGATCCCAACCAACTCTGGATTAACCAGAAGAACGGCACCTTTAAGAACGCAGCGCTTTTGGCCGGCGCCGCCGTCAACCGGGACGGCAAAGCACAAGCCGGCATGGGTGTCGATGCCGGAGACCTGGACGCTAACGGAACCGAAGACATCTTTATTACGCACCTGATGGACGAAACCAATACGCTCTTCATGAATGCGGGAAAGGCCTTGTTTGAGGATCGCACCCGCGAGGTGGGCCTGGGAATGCCTGGGACTCGCTTCACCGGCTTCGGCACATTGTTCTTCGATTATGACAACGATGGTTGGCTGGACCTGTTGGTAGCGAATGGCGCAGTCCAACTATTGCCCGAGCTGATGCGGAGAGGAGATCCTTTCCCTCTGGGTCAACCGAATCAGCTTTTTCATAATACCGGCAAGAGCACATTCGAGGAAGTTTCTCTGCAGGCAGGCGAGGCATTCCAACTTCTCGAAGTCAGTCGCGGCGCCGCCTTCGGCGATGTCGACAACGACGGGGACATTGACGTCCTGATTGCAAACAACAACGGGCCGGCCAGACTACTTTTGAATCAAGTTGGCAATCGAAACCATTGGCTGGGACTACGTTTGATTGGCAAGGACATCAAACGGGACATGTTGGGCGCGCAAGTGGAAATTGTCATTTCGAAAAACAAGACCCTGTGGCGACGAGTAAGAACCGACGGCAGCTATCTTTCGGCGAATGACCCGCGCGTGGTCGCAGGATTGGGCAGCGCGGTCCAGGTGGAAGCTGTGCGCGTGCGCTGGCCCGGCGGCGCCGTCGATGAATGGAAGGATCCGCGGATCGATCAATATATTACGTTGAAGGAAGGCGACAGCCCGCGGAAAAAATGAGGTAGTAGGTCAGTTTGAGATTCTGATTGGGGAAGGCTACTTGGTACTGGGAACGGGGGCGCCCTCGCCCGCTGAGCCTGGCCAAGCTAACCTTTGAAAGAAAACGCGTTCGCGCTTCGCGCTCAAGGCGGGCGAGGGCGCCCGCGTTCCCAGTACCAAGCAACCTCTTAAACTCAAACTGACCCAAGTCCTACGATGAAACGCCATGCCTAAGAGCAGTAAAACTCGAGTCTGTCGCCAGGGGGGACTTTGCTTAGCGCTGTTGACTATCCTTTCGCCGGCTCTGCAAGGTCGCCCGCAAGGGACTTCACAGACGAATGATTTTCTGCCGGCACCCAGAGCCAACCTTTTACCCTTGCATTGGCCGGACCTTACGAAGTTGGAGCCAGAGGTGCGCGAACAACTGGCGTCGCTGCAAGCCGCGCTGGCGGCGATCGCTAAGAATCCCGCCAGCACACGAGCAGCGCTCAGCGAGGCTTATGGCACGATGGGACAGAACTATCAAGCCTATTCGCTGAACGCTGCGGCGCGGGAGTGCTATCTCAATGCCAGTAGCCTGGCCCCGCAAGACTTTCGCTGGGTCTATCTCCTCGCCCAGATGGACCTGCAAGAGGATCTGACCGACGACGCCATCCGCCGCTACCGTACCGCTCGGACGTTGCAGCCTGAATACGTAGCCGTCCCGGTAAACCTGGGAAACATCTATCTGCAACTTAACCGGCTGGAAGAGGCGAAAGAGAATTTCAAAACAGCACTGGTGATCGATAAGAGCAGTGCGGCGGCACTCTATGGGCTTGGGCAGGTCGCTCTGTCACAACGGAGTTATCCTGAAGCGGTCAAATATTTTGAAGCAGCGCTGGCGCTGGCGCCCGGCGCGAATCGGATCCATTATTCCCTGGCCATGGCCTATCGTAATCTCGGCGATGCGGAGAAAGCGGCGGCCCATCTGGCGCGACAGGGTATGGTAGGCGTGCGAGCGAACGATCCCCTGATGGATGGATTGGGGCAGTTGATCAAGGGAGAACGTATCCACCTGATTCGTGGCAAGCTGGCCCTGGAGTCGCAAAGGTATACAGAAGCTATCGATGAATTTCGCCAGGCACTCAGGGCAAACCGCGACAGTCTTCCCGCTCACGTCAACCTCGGAGCGGCGCTTAGCCAGACTGGAGATTTAAAAGGCGCGGCTGAGCATTTTGCAGAGGCTCTTCGTATCGATCCCCGAAACACCAACGCCCATTACAATCTGGCCATTGCATTGGCGAAGCAAAACAAGCACGGAGCGGCGATCCCCCATTTGCAGTACATCCTCAGCGTTGATCCGAAAGATGTCAGTGCACGATTTTTCCTCGCCGGAGAACTGCTGAGGGCCGAACGACTGGAAGAGGCGCTGGCAGAGTTTTCTCGCGTGGCAGAAGCAGACCCCAATAACGAGGATGCGCTCCTGGAACAGGTAAAGCTTCTGCAGCAGAAGCGGCAGTTCAAACAGGCTCTGGAAAGATTGAAAGAAGCGCACGCGCAATACCCCCGGAAGGAGCAGACGGCGGTGATGCTGGCTTATCTGCTCGCGGCTTCACCGCAGTATGATTTGCGCGATGGCGCTCGGTCGCTCGAACTCGCCCAAACGATCTATAAGGGTAGTGATTCATCGGAGCATGGCGCGCTGGTGGCGATGGCTCTGGCTGAACTCGGCCGATGTGCTGAAGCAGCCGAGTGGCAGCGACGAATGATCGCCGCGGCAGCGCAGGAGCACAAGGCAGATCTGCTGGTGCAACTGAATACAGACCTCAAGCTATACGAACAAGGGCAACCATGCCGGCCGGCAGGTGAAACTGCTGGCAAGACAAATCCAAACTACTGAGAATGCGTCACCTGGGAAAAGTATGGAGCTTCAAAAAATGGAAAACGTCTTAACTGAAACAACGTCTCAGACTGCGAGCAGCATCTGGCGCCGATTGATCTGGCTGGTTCTTTTTAGTTTGCTCCTGCTTTCAATAGCGTTCGTCGCCATACCTGTGTTTCTCATTCAGCCGTTTCGTCCGCAGACAGAACGGGCACTTGAAATCTCTTACCTGCTGCGTCGCTGGTCACCGCTGGTCACGGCCATCATGCTAGCCGCCGCGTTTGCGTTGGTGTTTTGGCAATGGAGACACGCTCGTCGCTGGTGGCGTAAGACACTGTTGGTGATCGTTCTCTTACTATTAATCGTGCCCGCCTGGTTTGCGCGCCAAAACCATTTCGAGTGGATGTTCAATCCGCTTCAGAACAGCGCCTATGTCAAAATTGCCGACGCCGGTTTTGTTCGCGACTCGGACATGATGCTCGCGGTCAAGGTCAATAACGAGGCCGTCGCTTACCCGGTAAGGTTAATGGCCTATCATCATGTCGTGTCTGACACGGTGGGTGGGACGCCAATCTGTGCCACCTATTGAACGCTCTGTCACACCGGTCTGGTGTGGGAAACAACAGTTGAAGGGCGGGTTTTGCATTTTCATCTCGCGGGCATCAATAACCAGAATTTCATCATGAAAGATGAAGAGACCGGTTCGTGGTGGCAACAGGTAACCGGAGAAGCCATCTTTGGTCCGCTTAAGGGCAAACATCTCAAGCCGGTTTTTTTGGACGAGCTTACTTTCGGCGCCTGGAAGCGTGAAGAGCCACAAGGCCGCGTGCTTCGTCCTGACGAGCGTGTCGCCGCCAGTGGAAAATATGCTCCGGCGGATTGGGAAGATCGAATGTTGCGGGTCCCGGTGGCCACGCAAGTCAAGGCCCCCGAGCTGGACCCACGCGAGCTGGTGCTGGGAATAACTATCGACGACGTAGCCGCTGCTTATCCAGTGTTCGCGCTACAAAAACAAAATCCGATAATCGATAAGTTGAGCGGCACGCCTCTCGTGATCGTTCTTGGTGAAGACGGCAAATCGATCCGCGCCTTCAATAGAACTGTTGAAGGTCAGGAGCGCGAGTTCTTCCTCAAACCAAACTCGTCACCCCTGCGAGTGATTGATGATAAGGGGACCGAATGGGATTTTACCGGCACTGCCTTGAACGGAACGCAAATGGGCAAACAGTTAACGAGAATTGCGGCGCTCAAGGACTATTGGTTTGATTGGAAGACCTACAATCCTAAGACGAGCGTTTACACTCTCGGGGAACGATAAGTATTACGCCCTCGTTCCCTCTCCCTCTGGGAGAGGGTTAGGGTGAGGGTGCGAAGCTTAGCGCAAAGTATGTTTTGATCGTCAGTCGTGTGTGCCCAACGACGCCATTCGGTTCATGATGGGGTCTGCGGTAAAGCCCTCCCCCCGGCCCCCTCCCAGGGGAGAGGGAGAAAGAAGCAAAACATGTCTTGCTAATCCCTTCCCACCCCCAAAGCGTCCGCCACCCGATTGATGTAGTTGAACCAGGATGCGATCAGTGTGATTTGCAAGATAGCCTGATCATTAAATCCAGATGCTCGCAGCCGCTCATGATCTTGTCAGGAGATGCGCGTGGCATCGCGCGTAAGTTGCGTCACATAATCAAGCATCGCCTGGTCCTGCTCTGAGATCGGCGCGGTTCGATAATTTTCTTGCAGAGCCTTTACCAGATTTTCATCTAAGGTGACGCGACGCAGAAACTCTGCGTGAGACTCGATTCAATAGTGACAGCGATTGGCGACTGAAACGACAGTGGTAATCATTTCGTGTTGCCGTCTGGTCAGAGGCAACTCTGGCGACATCAACGCACCAAACGTGGCAAAGGCGTGATAGAGCGCGTCCGGTATCAGGCTGTGCGAAGCGACGATCTGAGACGCCTGCCCGTCGGCAGTAGGATGAATCGGCGCCGCATACTCAACCGGATACAACTCACGCTGCGCTGCCACCGCGCGGCGCAAATCCTCATCGGCCTCGGAAATCGGGATGGTTTTGATCCAAGTCATAGATGTTTTGTCAGGCTGAGACAGAAGTTGCCGCACACAAACCGGAGCGCGGACATCCTGTCCGCCAGCGGGCGAAGCACGCTCAGACTTTGCCGACAATACTTCGTAGGATGATCGCGCTCCGCCCCTAAACTATCTCACATAAAATTCAGATGGATTGGAGATTCGGATTGAACGCCAGATGCGCGGCGCCCAGCAAACCCGCATCGTCACCACACTCACCGGGCACTACCTTCACTTCCGCAGCCGGGACGGGAAAGGCCCGTTCGGCGATCTCTCGCTGCATATGCTTCGCAAACAGTTCCCACGCACTCACGACTCCGCCGCCAATCACAATCATTTCCGGATTCAAAATGTTGATGAGATTTGCCAGACCCACTCCGAGATAGACTCCCATCCGCCGAAAGACTTCCAGCGCCAGTTCATCACCCTTCATCCCGGCCCGATAGATTTCTTCCGCAGTCAAATTCTCTCGGGATTGAAGCAGAGAGTCCGGGTAGCGCGGACTGGCTTCACGGGCCATGCGCACGATGGCCGTCGCCGAGGCGTAGACCTCCAGACATCCACGGCTGCCGCAGAGGCACGCCACTCCCCCGAATGGATCGACACACATGTGTCCGATCTCAGCGGCCGAGTCGTTAACGCCCCGCCACAGTTTCCCATCCAGAATTATTCCTCCGCCAACACCTGTGCCCAGCGTTACGCAAACGATTGTCCGGCGCCCGTGCCCTGCTCCCTGCCACATCTCGCCGACCGCCGCGGCATTCGCGTCGTTTTCGAGGATCGCGGGCAGCTTGAGTTCATTTGTCAAAGCAGCCGTCAGGCGAAATCCATCCAGACAAGCTACGTTTGGCGCTTTCACCACGACGCCCTGCTCGACGTTCACTGAACCCGGAACGACAACCGACACGGCGCGAATGCGATCTCCGTTGGCTTCACTCTGCTCTTCGCACTGGCGGACCGCGAGCACCAGCGCGCGGACAATCTCATCCGGCTGGTCCGCCTGCGGCGTATTCTGCTTGAGGCGAAAATGGATCTTTCCGTCTTCACCAACAGTCGCAGCACGCAGATTTGTCCCACCGAGATCGGCAGCAAATACTACTTCGGTAGTCGTTCGCCCCGCTCTTGAATCCGGACCCGAATCAATCATTGTTTCCAGTGGCCTTTTGAGATCAACCTCGAGCATCAGTTTGAAGATTTTTGCTTCCTGAACCTCCGCACATAATCGACCAGGTGACGAATCTCAGTGCGGGTCAATTTTCTGCTAAATGCCGGCATGCCGCCTTTGCCGTGACTCACGATTGAAACCAGGCTTCCAACACTCGTAATGCTGGAATGTTTTCGCCACCACTCCGGTTCGGTGAAATCAGGGGTGTTGTACGTGTGTCCCAGCGGCGTATCACCGGCGGCGTCGGCGCCATGACAACGCGCACAGTTGTTCCTGAACAGATCGACAGCCTGAGTGCCGCGGGATCTTGCAGCGGAACGTCTTTGCGGCGTAGCTCTGGTAACTGTTAAGTCAACTGGAAAAAGTGCAAGTGTAATTAAAACCAGACTGATGAAGACCAGCCGCGTCACGCTTTGATTCATTCCGGGCGCTCATCGCTCCTTTATCTATTCTCCGGGCGTCCGGCTCAGTTCGTGTACGTGCCAGTAGACGCTTTCATTGCTCATCTCGGGATGCTTACGCAGAAACTGATTGGCTAAAGATAACGCGCCGGGATCGTCCTTCAGATCGGCAAAGATTTTTGCCTCGCGCTTTGCTTCTTCAGTCCGGCCCAGCTTCCGATAGACCAGCATTAGGTTGTAATGCGCTCCGAGATCCTCCGGGTCGATCGCCAGAATCTTTACAAAGCATTCGAGCGCACTTGGGTAGTCACGCTTGATCTTACAGAGTTCACCGAGCTGCTGGAGCGATATGCGGTCGCGTGGAAAAACCGTCAGCACCTGCCTGATATTGCTTTCCGCCTGGTCCAGCAGACCTCGCTTCATGAAAATCCGCGCCTGCTGAAAGAGCGCGCGCATATTCGTCGGGTTGGCCTTTACAACTGCCTCGAGGATGTTTGCCGCCTCGTCATATTGTTCAAGTTCGATGTGCGCCATTGCGCGATTAACCTGTGCCATTGGGCGATATTTTTCGTCCAGCTCGGCCGCCCGGGTAAACGCTTCAATTGCCAGCGGGTATTGTCTCTGATCAAACAGTGCGATCCCATAGTTGTTCCACCGCCGCCAATCAGGCACGGCGGTTTTGTCGTTGGGGTTCGGCGCGACTGCCTGGTTATCGCCAATCCGCAATAGGTATTCAGTCGACGCCATAGTCACAATCGGATAGTCGACGGACTTGCCCAGCACATAGTCGCTGAAAACCCGCGTGAAGCGGCGATAGCGAACGCGCGCGGTTAGGCGCAGGGCGCCCGTCGCGTTATTGGGGATTTGAAACTGGTAGCGCGCCACGTCAGAGCGCCCGGAATTGATCTGATTGTTCTGGGCAACCACGCGCGTGCGCCAGATATGATGTTTGTCGTTATAAGTGCCGTCAGCTTTGACCAGATAGGTCTTGTAATTGTGTGCTGCCTCATCGAGATAACCGTCGGGCTTGATGAAACCCGACCGGTAAAGCGCCTTACCCGCGTCGTCGCTGACGATAAACTCAACATAGGCCTCGTAAAAGTCACGCAACTCCGGCGGGAAGGAATGGCCAATGTTCTTGTTGGTGATCACCACTTCGGCCCTGATGCGATCACCGCCCGTGATTGTGAAGCCCTTACGATTGACTGGTGCGATAAGCTCCTCAGCGCTCACGCCCGCTGGTTTACGCCGGAGCGCAAAGATATCAATGCCCAGCGCATCATTTTCCAGGAACTTGGTGACTGCATTGAGTTGATCAGGCCACTTATAAAAGGTCGGAATTGCCGTGTTGGCCGTGGCCCAGCGATGCGAGACCAGGGTGCCTTTCTTGGCCGAGACGTCAAAGAGCGGCGCCGGCTCCCGCTTCATGTGACAGGAGTTACAAGTCTCTTTATCCCGCACGTAGAAAGGATGAGGCGACTCTTTTGAAAACGACGACTGCTGCAACTCATCGGCGACCATGAACGCGCGCAGGAATTTATAGTCGTTCAGCTCATGGGGCACCTGTGATTTGTGGCACGCACCGCAGAATTCAGGCGTCTTCAAAAGCGGGCGCATCATCGCGCGGCGGTGCGAAGGAATATCATCGAGAATTTGCTGGTCCGAAACGCCGGCGAGCAAACGCGTCCCATCCTCTTTGACCAACAAAGAGGGTTCTCCCATCACGTATCCGCCGATCCCGTGTCCGTTAACCGATTGAATTGAATGACACGCGATGCAAGACACACCGTCGTCGTCGAATGGCCGTTTGACTTTGGTGTTCTTCGTCAGCGCGCCGGTGAACAGCGCCGCCGGGTTATGACACGACTCGCAGTGGCGAGTGAATTCAATTCCCTTCTGCGATTGCAGATCTTTGACGTTCTTCTGATAGAACGGCTCGCGAAACGCGTTGCCGTGCGCCGATTGCCGCCACTGCGCATGAGCATCTGTGTGACAGGCGCCGCATCGTTTTGCCAGCACGAACATTTCTCCGGGAATGAACGTGCCGGTCGTAGTCGTGGCATTGCCGGGTGAGAAAGGATTCGGACCGAATTTGAAGTCGTACGTTTTCGCTATCTCGCTCGCATAGGTATTTTGGTTGCTGTCGTTGTCGGGATTTGCCGCAACCTGCCGGCCTCTCATGAACACAATAGCGGCCACGCCGACGAGAATAAGACACGCGAACCCGGCTATCGGTCGCTTACGTTGGGGCTCGACAAATTGCGAGTCATTTTTTTCGGCGAAGGGCATTTTGATTCCTTTAGGCCGTCCGGGGACGTTCCGCAGAATCAGATTGCGGAGATTCAGGACAATTCAAATACCAAAGAGTGCCTATGCCAGTCAATACCCTGGGGTGGATTCAGAGCTCAACCTTTAGATTGAGATCAGCAGGCAAGCTCAAGCTTGAACTTCTCCCAATTGTGGTCGTGGCAGAGAAAGCCTCTTTTGCTTCAAACCTAATATTTTCCTAAGCAAATGAAGGTTTGCCCGCCGTTTCCGTAACCTTGTTCGAGGCAAACAAGCCTTTGTTCGGGCCGCACTTAACCTTGTGCGAGACAAACAAACCTTTGTTCGTCCCAGACTTAACCTTGTGCGAGATAAACAAACCTTTGTTCGTGCCGGACTTAACCTTGTTCGAGACAAACAAACCTTTGTTCGTCCCACGCTTAACCTTGTGCGAGACGAACAAAACCTTGTTCGGGCCGGACTTAATTAAGTTTGAAGTAAACAAACCTTCTTTCGTCGGTTCCTTCACTTTGTCAGAGGCTAACGAAGCTTTGTTCGTCGCTTGCTTAGCCTCCGCCTTACTTCGCGATGCCTTTACTCTCAACTACGGTCAGTTTGCGATCTACGCCCTGAACGTTCACTGATTCGACCGCGCCGTCGGGCCACTTAATCTCTACCTTGTCGACACTTGTGGCCGCGCCCAGACCAAAGTGAAGCGTCATATCATTTTGCGATGCATAGCTCCCACCACTAATCACATCTTGCCGCTGGCGGATCTTTCCAGCGGTGACGTAGACAATAGCACCGATCGCGTCGCGCGGAGACTTTTTCGAAACGTCTCCGACTAAACGCAGTGCCAGCCAGTGCCCACTCGCGGTGGTGACATTCTTCAATACACTCGGCTTCGCGTCGTTGTTGTTTATGACGACATCCAACCTGCCATCCCCATCCAGATCGGCAACCGCCAGACCCCGCCCACACCAGGCGGAAGCCAGGCCGCTGCCCGGCGCGGCTGAGACGCGCTCAAACTTGCCGTTTTTCAAATTGCGAAAAAGTAAGGGTTGCTGAGCATAGCTCGTTCCCCATTGATTATTGTCGACGACGGGGTAAACATGTCCGTTCGCCACGATCAGATCCAACCAACCGTCGTTGTCATAATCCATGAAGCTGGTGCCCCAACCAAGAAACGGGAGCGTGACTTCGCCGAGCCCCGCTAGGTATGTCACGTCAGTGAAATTCGCATCGCCATCGTTGTGATAGAGCACATTTGAATCGTCCGAGAAATTCGTGATCTGAAAACTGATCCGGCCAGAATTGTCATAATCACCGATGGCAATTCCCATCCCCGCCTGCTCGCGCCCGTTTTCGTTGAGCGCGACACCCGAAGGATAACCAACTTCCTCAAACGTCCCATCGCCTTTATTGATGTACAACTGCTTCGGCGTCGAGTCGTTCACCACAATCAGATCCAGACGGTTGTCCTCGTTCGCCTGCACGAAGGCGGAAGAGAACCCGTAATACTTTTGCGGATCGTTGACGCCAGCCTTCGTGCTCGTGTCTTCGAAAGTCCCATCGGCCTTTTGGTGATACAGCGTGTCGCTCGCGCCGCTCAGACCTCGCGGTCCGCACATCACCGGCGCGCCGCGAAATTGACAGAAGTTTTGGCCCACACCCGCGGGCTTGCTGGCTTCGGCCGGACTACGAGGCAGATTGTTGAGATCTATTTCCAGATAGCCGGGAACGAAGAGATCCAACCTGCCGTCTCCGTCATAATCGCCCCATGTAGCCCCTGTGCTCCAACCCTTGTGCGCCACACCGAGCTTTTCTGCCATGTCGGTAAACGTGCCGTCGCCGTTGTTGTGATAGAGACGCGAGACACCAAAATTCGTGACATAGAGATCCGGCCGCCCGTCGTTATCGTAATCGCCGACCGCCGCGCCCATGCCCCAACGCTCGTTGGCTACGCCGGCTTTATCGGTCACGTCTTCGAACTTCCAGTTTCCCAAATTGTGATACAGCGCGGCGCGCGGCGGTTTCTCTTTCCCCAGCAAAGCCGGCAAGGTCGATCCGTTCAGCAGATAAATATCCGGTAGGCCGTCCCCGTCATAATCAAAGATTGCCACACCGCCGGACGACACTTCGAAGATATAGTCCTTCGCCGGTGTGCCCGAGCGATGTTTGAAATTCGAAAGGGCTGTCTTGTCCGTTGCATCTTCGAAGATCAAGGGAGCTTTTGGATCCGTAATGCCCACGGTTCGTCTCGAGGTGTAGTTAACCGGCGTCCCGGTCACCACCCCGCCCATGCCCTGCGGTTCGGGCTTTGGCGGCGTTTGACCAAAGAGAGTAAAGCAACTCAACAGATAGAAAATCGCGATTAGGCCAGCGGCTTTGATGAGATGATGAGACTTCATAGTATTGTTGTAGCAATCGCTATCACATGTTTCCGCAAGCGCAGTTGCCTAGTCTCAAGCTTTAGCCAGAACGGCCGCTTCAACTTCGGTGGGAACGGTGAGAAATACAAAGCGGCTGGCGGGGAAAAGGTAATCCTCGCCAGTCTCATCGATGATGCGCACGTAATCGTCGCGTTCGGCATCGGCGTCTGGCAAGATCGGATAAACCTTGCGACGCTCAAGTGACATTTCATAGTCGGTGTTGTCAACACAGATCGCGATACGATGATTAGGATCCTGATCTTTCATAGTTAGTCCAAATATCTCTTGATTTTCATCTGGCGTTTGCCGATGCCGTGCGCTTCGTACCAGTGAACCTCAGCCAAACGTATCCTACCATTTTCAAGCTGAACCTTGGCAATGCCTTTTAGTTTACGCCAACGGCCTTGTCCATACATGCGCTCCAGAAACTTCAAATCCCGAATTGAGTGTTTGATCGCTATGATTTGAACATCTTCGAGACCGCCAACTATTTGAAAGTTATCTCTTGGCATGAAATGGCTACCGTAACGTTTTATTCAAGCCGTTAACTCAGGCCTCGCTTTGCCTCATCAATCAACTGATTATTCCTTTCATAAGAAAGCTGCCCGTTCTCGTCCCCGATCTTTGGCGGATACTGATGCCGCTGATAAACCGGATACGCCTCCGTGCGCAGGTGCGACAACATGTGATGTCCGCGACGCGAGGCGCGTTCGTGACGCAACGCTGAAATATCGATCGGCGCAACCACGATTCGTTCGCCGGGACCGGGCGATGCTTCCGCCAAGAGCCGGCCGTCGTAGTCTACAACTTGACTGCCGCCCGGCCATGAATACGGCGGATAGTGTTTCAGACTCGCTCCCTGATTCGCGGCCACCACATAGGTGATGTTTTCAATGGCACGAGCGCGGTTGATTACCGTCCACCAGGCCATCGGTTCGGTCGCGCCCCACGGATCCATGTACGCGGAAACGCGCACCAGGACTTCCGCGCCATTCGCGGCGAGCTGCCGCATCGCTTCGGGAAACAACCAGTCGTAACAGATAGCACAACCGATGCGGCCGATTGGCGTATCGGCTACCGGAAAAAGGGGCTCGTCATATCCTTCGAGATCGTGAGGGCTCGTATGAACTTCGTAGGGAATCCAGGTGTTTACCTTCCGATACTTGTAAAGAATGCCTTCGGGTCCGATCAGACATGTTGTATTGAAAATATGTCCGGGCCACTTGGAATCAATCTCGAGCATTGAGCCGCTTTGAATGTAGATGTCGTGCTCGCGAGCTTTTAGTTCCAAGCGTTCGGTGTGTTCGTTTGGAATTTGAATTGCGAGCTTCTCGAGCAGCTCTTTGGCCGTTTCGAAAACCGGCGCCGAATGAGCGAACTCCGGAAAGACTACCAGCCGCACTGGCAGGAACGGCGCCGCTCCCGCGACTGCCGAATCGATCATCGAGAGCATGCGATCGGTGTTTGCGCGCATCGCCTTTCGCTCGATCGGATTCGGCATGTCTGTTTGGCAACACGCCACCGAATACCTAATGTGTTCCATAAACGACTCTCACCTATCCGCAGATTACGCAGATTACACAGATAACAAAATCAGGGTTGTTTAGATCAACGATGCGCTGATCTTTTTCTCCTTCAGCCCAATCGGCGTAATCTGCGTCATCTGCGGATGAATCACCGCACCAAAAACGACCCAATCGACGGCACCGGCGCGGTCACTATCCGCGTGTTGTATTGCTCAATATATCTGCGCCGCCCCTCGGTCAGCGGATAATGCTCGGTCCAGGGATACGGATAACGACTCATCCCATGGAACGGCAAAGGCACAAGTTGATCGGGACTCGCGGAGTTGATGTCCATCTCTTTGCTGAAACCGTCGGCGTAGAGCAGGAAGGTGCGCGTCCAACCGGCAGGCAACGGCGGCAAAGCTGATGCATTGAACGAGAGACTGATCTCGTCTCCCGGCCGGCTGACTACAAACATGTCGTCGCTCTTCAAAAGCAATTCACGCACGTCGCCTTCGCGTGTATATCGTCCGGTCATCACTTTCCACGGAGAAGTGAATGATACGCGGCGGTAATCGTAGCCGAATGGTTCGCGGCCGTCGGGTGTCACCTCTGCCGAGAAACCTCGCCAACGCAAATCAGCGCGAGCAGGATCGAGCAGGGTGGTTTGCAGCGAAGATTTTCCATCAGACGTGTCGATCAGAATCTGGTCCCAATAAATGCGCATGTTTGTAACGATGCGCACTTCGCGATCAGGACTAAGAAACTTTCCGGTGAGATCGACAGTCACCGTCTGCGGCCTTCCGACGGGAATTCCGATGTCATCAATTACGGTTCGCCAGATTCCCTTTTCATCTTTGACCTGAAGAACAGGTGGCTTCATCGCCTTCCCAGCCTGCGAAGCGGCAACGTTATCGCTAGACCACGCGTAATCGGTCCAGCCGGTTAACAACAAAACTACTTGTTCTGCTCGGCCGTTCTTTACCCTTGCGTCAGCGCCATCACTCGCCTTTGCGGCTTTGCCGCCCTGATATGCGGAAAGGCTCCGCCTTTCCGTTGGCCTTTCCCTTTGTTCCGAGAGGCTGCGCCTCCTTGGCGCTGACGGGACGTCCGCGTTCCCAGCAGAAGGAAGCTTTATCGTCAGCGAATGCTGATCGGCATAGCCTCGGATCCGATCGAGTTTGAAATCATCAGGCCAACGGCGATCCATTCTCGAGATTAGATCGAGCACGTCGTGCCCGTGGTCGTCAATAGCGCTCAACGGTGGCCGGGAGTTGTGCGTGACGAAAAGTTTGAATGGCTTCGGCGGATCACTCATTCCCTCATTCGGATAGATTTCGAGTCCCAGAGGATGGGCGATCGCAATCAGTTGAAGCCGATCGACAAACATCGCTTCCTCAAGCTCGTTGGTAACTCGCAACTCATAGCGACCATCTTTTTCTTTCAGTTGATCGCCACGGATGCGCACATATTCTTCCGGATCGGGCTTGTTATAGTGCCCAGGCTCTTCGAGATAACCCATTTCGCCGCCACCCATAAAATCAGTGATGAACTCAAAGCTCTGGCCGTTCCAGGTATACAGATAAGGACACGACGAAGGCTTGCGATCCAACTCGGTGATGTTCAGTGAGATAAAATTGGCGATTTCTTTCTGTGCCCCAAACTCAGTCTCAGCCTGGACAATCCCAGCCGGCCAGAGCACGCGCACGACATCCGGTTTCTCCCGCTTGCCTAAGCCAAAGATCACATCAGCAGGCGCAGGCGCCGGGCATGCCGAGTAAATTTCCAGCTTCTGATATAAACTGCCCGCGCGCATTTCGACTTTCGCTTCGACCGCGTTCTTGTTACTGATTCGGCCGCGCAGCTTCACGGCGAGAGAGTGATTACGATTCCCGCCATCGTTGCGCAAGATCTTCAACTGGCCACCGGGTCCGCGCATGATCAAATCGATATCGCCATCACCGTCAAGATCCGCCGAAGCAAAAGCTGTCTGCCTTGAAAACATTCCCGGGAAACCAAATCGTGCGTCGAGATTTCGGAATGCCATTGGCACACCCTTCTCGCTAACATCGACGAATCCGTTTCCGACATTTCGCCAAACGCGCAAACCTCGTGTAGTTAAGGTGACTAGATCAAGAAGACCATCGTTGTCGTAATCAAGAAATTGCGCGGCCAGCGCCTGCTTCGTATCCGCCGGTGCAGGGTTCAACTTGAAACGACCGTGACCGTCGCTCATCGCAAATACTGCTCGCGTGTCGATGCTCATGAAGAAATCGGTAAACCCGTCTTTATTGATATCACCCGCCGCCGCGCACCGAAACGCTCCCTGATCATCCAGGCCAACTTCCTTGCCGACGTCGCTGAATGTTCCGTCACGCATATTGCGGAAGAGCCTCGGCGGATCGGCGCTTGGTAGCAGGAAGATATCTACATCGCGGCGGTTATCGTAATCGGTCGGTATGATTGTAGAGGCCGATGAAAACGAATTGCGCGCGGCGACTTTCGCTTCTTCGGTAATGTTTGAGAAAGTACCATCCCCGTTATTTCGATAGAGGATATTCACCGGACCTGCGATGAAGATGTCGAGGTCGCCGTCATGATCTACATCAACAAAGGCGGCCGAATCGTAGGGCGATCCTTCCGGCCTTGGTTGTTCGATTTTCGACTCCTTGGTGCGATCAGAAAAGTGCCCGTTCCCATCATTGTGATAAAGTACGAAACGCTTCTCGGCGAAACGAGCTACGAACAAATCCGGTCTGCCGTCGTTGTCGTAATCGCCGGCTACGGCGGCAAAAGAATATTGACTTCCGGTGATAGACAATCCCGATCCCGCCGTCACATCGGTAAATTTTCCGCCGTCGTTCCGCAGGAGTCGCTGCGAACCTGACGCATCAAAGATATCCAAGTCGCCGTCACCATCGTAATCGAACAAAACGATAGCCTGAGCGCGCGCGTTGGTTTCGGACATCCCATATTCGAAAGGTGATTTCGGTCTGTGCCTTGTCGGCGAGGGCCGCGACTCGGCCGGCAAGAATTGTTGTGTTGCGTCAATGAAGGCAACACTGGGCGCGGCGCGATCGACCAGCTCCGGCTCAATTCCGGTCGCAACAACAGCTTCCGCGTAGTGTCCCCCCTCAAGATAGTTTGTTCCGATGGTCGTGCCGGCGCCGCTTTGTTTAAGCTCCTGAAACTTCTGTAGCAGCCGCTGCCCTTCTATCTTATTACCCGTACGCGTCAGCAGAATCCCGAGGTTGTACAACGCGGTTTCGTTATAAGGCTCAGCCGCAATCGCCCGGCGAAAGGCGGCGATCGCTTCCCCGTAATTTTTCTGTTGGGCAAATATCTGTCCGACATTGATGTTTGAACCAACATCATCGGGATCGGTCACTAGAATTTTTTGGAACTCCGCGACTGCTGCTTCGAATCGATTTTGAGCACGGGCAATGAGGCCCAGGATGTAATGCGGTTGCGGTTTATTCGAATCCTGGATCAGCGATTTCTCAGCTTCGCGTTTCGCGCCGTCCGCATCAGGCAGGTAATAAAGCGCAATACTGAGATTTATCCGGGCGATCAAGAGATCCGGTTTGATCTCCAGCGCGCGGGTGAACGATTCCACCGCGTCCCTGGCTTTGTACTGTTCGAGCATGGCAGCGCCAATGTTGTTGGCGCGATAAGCAGCTTCACTCTTTTCAAATGCTGATTGCTCAGCTAAGGCTCCAGCCTCCGGTGAAAACATCGCAGCCGAGGATTCAATCAATGTCGCGCCGGCAATGGCGAGAGAAAGAAACAGGACCAGCAGAATAACAACGGCGAGCGGCGATTTCATGTTCGCGCTAGGATGACACGAACCAGCGAAGACAGTCCACGGACAGAAGGCGGAGCCAACTTACTTCTGACCTGAGAGATCGATCCGTTTCCCTTACCTCGAGCGCCCCTGCGCACTTGAAATCAGCGCGCAACTCAGAACATCTTAAAGTCCGGAAAGGGCCTGGCCCAGGGTTTGTGTTCAGGGAATTTATTTTGCGGAAATCGTAACGTAGTCTTTGCCACTGTAGAATCGGATTCCATCTCCGGCTTTGGTCATCATCAGAGGACGCGGCCTTTTCAACTCGTTGTCCTTCGTCGTTGCGATTGAGAGGAGCTGATTTCCCGCCAGATCCAGAATCTGCATCTTGCTGTCATTACTGAAACCGAAGCCGTACGCTCCCGTGCCGAGGTCGGAGCCATTAATCATAATCGGCGAGTCCGTGATGAAGAAGCCTTCATATTTTGCGCGCACATCGGCTGCATATCCGGATGTATCGACCAGACCAGTGACTACGAAACGTTTGGTTCCGAAACGTGCGGCCGCGGAGTTCCGCATCTGCGTCGGAGCGGTTAGGCCCTGGAAATAGAATCCGGGCGGCACGACCCGCGTGAGTTCCGCGCCCGCGAGTACCGTTACCGAATCCTGACCGATTACAAATACCGGTAAGCAACAAATGACAGACAGAAGCAGTGAGCATCTAAGCAAAACCCGTTTGAGATTCATCATTAATTTCCCCTCGCGGCAAGCGCCAAAAGTATTGTCAAGGCGGCACATCTTACACCGATCAGGCAGGATAAGATTCCTTTGGTCCCTCCCTAACCGATCGAAGACGGCCATTTTCAGTAGAGCGACACAGACCGTGCTATGGATGGTAAGACTAAAGCTGCTGGCCTCTGTCCTAATATATCAGACGCTTAAGTGGATTTTAGAATCGAGGGCGAATATTCTCGAGCACACTGAAAGCAGGGGCGTCCTCGGTATCGATTGCCGTGCCAGCTAGTGAGCCGTAGATCGAGCGCCCTTCAAAGACCAGCGGGAACGCGCTCAATCGGATCTGGTCCTGAGGTACAGCTATCACGACGAACTTGCCGCGGGCCGCAAGACCGAGAAACTTTCGATGTCTTTTCACGCAAAGGCGCGAAGAGAGACTCAAGGCGCCAAGAAAAACTAAATCCAAACACTAGTCTGTGTATCACGTCCGTTGCACAAATATCCCGGAGAAGTATTGGCGATGTGCAGAGAAGACGATCAACCACAGGATCGCCACCACGATCGCCAAAGCTATGCCAGATGGATTCAAGAACACGTGATACAAAATAATGTTCACGATTACTGGTCCCAGCAGGACCAGACCGAGGGGCACGAACCGATTAATAAGCAGCAGCGCACCCCCTGCGACTTGGAGCGCAGCGACTACCCAAAAATAATGAGACAGAACGAGTGCGCCAATAAATTGTCCCGCCAATCCTGAGGGCATCGGGCCCATGCTGAGGAAATTGAGAAATCCATTTAGCCCCAACACAACGAAGATCAGGCCAAGTAGAATTCGCGCAATCAAGGTTACGATTTTCATTTTGCGTTCCTTTCAGATGTAGTTTTTAGAAGCAGTGTTTTCAAATATGATCATCGTGGCCGAGCCGAACAAGGCGCCGCGACGATGTAGTCGTCGTCACTCGTCCTCTACGCGTCAATCGCTCCCATCCGGCCGAGCCGGTAATCTTCAATCGCCTGACGAATTTCCATCTCCGTGTTCATCACAAACGGCCCATAGCGCGCGACCGGTTCGTTCAAGGGCACTCCGGCGATGAGCAACACTTCGAGCGTTCCTTTCGCGTCCGACGAGTTTTCGATTCTCACTTCATCGCCGTCCTGCGCGAACAGAACCATCTGGCCATCGCCAGCGCGCTCGCCTTCTGCTCCGAACAACCCCTCACCCTCCACGATGTAAGCGAAGGCGTTATAAGAGCCCGGCACCTGTTGAGTGGCCGCGCCGCCGGGTTCAATCCGGTAATGCAGGTAGATGATCGGCGTGCGCGTCTCAATGACGGCTTTCTCTCCCATCGCTTCGCCTGCGATCACACTTACCTTCACCAGGCCGTCGGCCGAAATCGCTTTAGGGATTTGCGAGTTCGGAATCTCCTGGTAGCGCGGGTTCATCATCTTGTCGCGCTGCGGCAGGTTCACCCAAAGTTGGAATCCGTGCATCCGGCCTCCGGTACGCGCAAAATCACGGCTCGGCATCTCTGCGTGAATCACGCCCGCACCGGCCGTCATCCACTGCACGTCACCCGGCCTTAGTCGTCCGGCGTGCCCCCGAGAATCCTTATGTTCCATGTCTCCCGAGAGCAGATAGGTAACGGTCTCGAACCCGCGATGCGGATGATCCGGCGCGCCTTTCGCCTCACTGGGCGCAACTTCCATTGGTCCCATCTCATCAAGCAACAGGAACGGATCAAAATCTGAAAACGCCGCCTTGGGGAACGGACGGCGAACCAGAAAGCCGCCGCCTTCTAAGGTCTCAATGCTGTTCACTATTCCGGCGACCGTGCGCGTTTCGCCCGCGCGAGTCTCCTCATTTCTCAATGCTTCACTCACCATCGACATAACAACTCCTCTCTTTACCTCTGATGACAAACTGAAGTTTGTCGGACATTCTCACGCCGTGCTCTCCTCTTCACTTTGCTCTAACGCACCTGCCGCCTCATACCCAATCTTCTTCAACAGGGCTATGAGCGTCTTGCGCTCCGCCCTGGTCAGGGAGGCGGACGCGAGCCTTTCCATATCGGCGGCGTGATCGGCGTAAACGCGTGTGATCAGCTTGCGGCCTTCTTTCGTCATATGAACAATCCTCGCCCGCCGGTCGGTACCGTGCGCGCGCCGCTCCACAAGTCCCTTCTTTTCTAAGCGATCAACGGCGACTGTGATCGAGCCGCTCGTCAACAGAACTTTCTTTCCGATCTCGTTAACAGGCAGCGGCCCTTTGTGCAACAGGGCTTCGAGCACGGCAAAGTCGCTGCCGCACATCTCCAACTCCGAGATGCTCTCTTCGGCATAGGCCTGAACCGCACTCGCCGCCTTCCACAACACCAGGAAAACGTGCACGCCACTTCCGCCCGTCAACGATTCCGATTTGTGCTTGCTCATCGTCCTTATATACCTTGATGTCAAGATACTTTGCATTAAGGCAGATGTCAACTTGAAAAGGCTTATCGCTTGGTTCCGTCCTGGCTGATATAGTGCCGTAGGCGGACTCGTAATCGGTCCGGTGGCGAGTGGGGTGAGCATGGAGTAACCTGACTGGCGGCAAACCAAACAGAACTCGATGAAACCGCGGCGGCTTTCAGGAGGTTTATTTCTATGACGTTGAGGTTCTCTGGTTTCTCGCCTTTCTCGTCGGTACTGGGAGCCGCGTTACTCGCCGGCGGGCACAACCAGGAGAGGAAGTAGTGGGTCGCATCGGATCTTACGCTCACGTACTCAAGTGCAAACTCGCCGTCGCGAGGGTTAGGAAGGTTGACGATCCCTTAAGACTCGCGCACACAGTTCGGCACCTTGGCGACGCTTACTATTACGCCAGACGACCGGCTCATGCCGAGCCTTGCTATGTTGAAGCACTCTCGATCTATCGGCGCCATGAAGACAGGCGGCCGCTCGATCTTGCCAATGCCATTCGAAGTTTCGCAGTACTAAAGGATGAAATTGGCGCGGCTAACGAGGCGCAAGGTTTGTGGCAGGAAGCACACGATCTTTACGTAGCCCTCAAGGTGCCGGCCGGCATCGCCGAAAGCGCAGCGCGGCTCGCGCTTCTGGCTCAGCGCCAGGGCGATCTTCAACGGTGTCGCGAATGGCTCAGCGAGGCGAGCGCGGCCGCCGACGCTTCGGATGATCCGGAAACTCTGCAATACATACGCGAGGTCACGGCTCAAATAAAACAGTAATCATGGACGCGAAGTGTCATCTGCGATAAATGACTTTCTTCCAAAGGGTCGCTCACTCGCTGCCCACAGGACTTTTTCGTAGCAAAAGCAAACAGGGTCGCACTCTTCTGCGCACCAGGTCTTACTCAGTCGTCGGTGTAGCTCGTTCTAAGTATTCTTATTCACGACTTCTTCCATTAACTTTTCATCACGGCCTCTGAATCACTTCACAGACGGGCCATTCTTCAGGAGCGAATTGAACAGTGGGTACGAAGCGGCACCTTGATTGCTCGCAGAAAGTATTAGGAACCAGGGAGGTCAAGAACAAAATGAAAACGCGAGTCGTCATTCCAGGCGCGGTCTTATTATTTTGCGTTTCAACCGGACTCTTATCATTCTCTTTCGTGATCGGGAAGCCGACACTGAAGAGCCTTTCTGATGAGAAGGGAAAGTACGTTTTAGGACGGACGCAGGAAACGCCTACTCCGACACCGAGTCCAACGGCTTCGCCATCACCATCGCCCAGCGCGACGGCGACTCCCGTTCCGGAGCCGGAGCCCGCGCCAAGACCAACGCCTTCGCCGAAAGGTAAGCTTAAGTAATCTGCGGCAGTATCTTAACCTGGGCAACCGGTGTTCAGAGTACCGACTTCAGTCGGGCTTTTACGACCGGGAAAGAGCCCGACTAGAGTCGGTACTCTAAACGCCTGTCAATTAGGACTAACCGTTCTGCTGTAGTGGGAGGCGGCGTAGGATTCGAACCTTACTCGTTCATCTCGGCTTTCGCCGTCAATCAGCAGGCAATGATTCGGGCTTCGGTTTAGCTCCGGTGCCCTTCCGTGAACGCGAACCAAAGAAGGATGTCCGGTCCAGCACCTTTTCCTGAAACTGTTCGAGGTACAGGTAGATTACCGGCGTGATGTAAAGCGTGATAAATTGCGAAACCACCAGGCCGCCAACTACTACCAGGCCAAGTGGCCGGCGAGAGGAACCATCAGCTCCATAACCCAGCGCGATCGGCAGCGCGCCAAACACAGCCGCCAGCGTAGTCATCAGGATCGGACGGAAGCGATCCATGCTCGCGTCGTGAATCGCCTTGCCGGCCTCCTCGCCCGCGTCGACGCGCTGACGGGCGAAGTCGACGATCATGATCCCGTTTTTCTTGACGATGCCCATCAGCATGAACATGCCGACGAACGCATAGAGCGATGCCTCCTGGCGAAAGACAAACAGCGTTAACAGACCACCCACGAGCGCGGTGGGCAGCGTCGACAGCACAGTCAAAGGATGCACGTAGCTTTCGTAAAGGATTGCCAGGATCACGTACATCACAAACACGGCTAAGGCCATCAAGACCGTCAAGCTCGTCACGGTATTGCTGAACGTCTGGGCCTCGCCCTGCAACTCCGCGCGCACCGTGGGCGGCACAACTTCGGCGGCTGCTTTGTTGATATAGTTCGTGGCATCACCCAGCGCCACGCCCGGCTTCAGATTGAAAAAGAGCGTCACACTGGTGAACTGATTCAGATGGTTCACCGCCTGCGGACCGAGCATTGATTTCCAGGTGACCAACTCGCCGAGCGGCACCAGACGCTGTCCATTGTCGGACTTGATATAGAGCTTTGACAGGTCCTGGGCGTTGGCCCGCGCCGAGTCTTCCATCTCCAGAATAACCTGGTATTGGTCCTCAGGTTTTTTGATCAGATAGAGATAGTTCTGCGAGTAAGCGTTGCGCAGCAGCGTCAAAATTCGCGCTTCAGAAACTCCATACGTCTTTGCCTGATCGCGGCGCAATTCAATATCGAGATTCGGTGTGTTGTTGAAGAAGTCCGATGACACGGTAAGAAATCCCGGATACTGCATGAGCTTGCCCATCAGCTTTTCGCTCACTTCATAAACCTGTGTGGGATTAGCGCCAGACACAGCGAAGGCGTACTGGCCTTGTTGTTGACTGGTTACTCCGGTGCTGATCTCCAGGACTGGAAACGGCCGCAAGAAGGTGAACACTCCCGGAATTGAATTCAGCTTGCCCATCATCTGGGCCGTCACTTGCTGGATCGGCGGGCGCTCGGTCGGCGGCTTGATGAATGTGAACGTGATGCCCTGGTTGGCCGCCAGAAATCCCGTCGCTCCGGTCATGGTGAAATCTGTGATCACGTTCGGATCCTGATGCAGAGTTTCATCCACGCGATTTTGCAGGGCCTTCATTTGATCCGGCGAAGAACCCTCACGCGCAATGAAGGCGCCAAAGATAACGCTGCTGTCTCCCGGCGGCAGGAACGCTTTCGGAACGAGGACAAAAAGCCAGACCGTTCCAGCCAAACAGACGATCCAAATCAGCGGCGATATCCAACGGTGACGCAGGAACCACCAGAGCGATCCGCCATACATCCGAAGTACGCGCTTCTCGATACCGCCGATCACGCGTTCCATCCAGGTCTTCTTCGAACCCTCGCCCCGTTCCTTCAGCAGACGCGCGCACATCAGAGGCGTCAGGGTCAGCGACACCAAACCGGAAGCGAAGATCGCAATTACGATCGTAATGGCGAACTCGCGAAAGATTCGGCCCACCAAACCCGACATGAACACCAGCGGAATGAAGACGGCCGCCAGCGAGATGGTCATCGACATGATCGTGAAGCTGATCTCTTTGGCGCTGTTGATTGAGGCTTCGAACGGCTGCTCTCCTCGTTCCATGCGGCGCACGGTGTTCTCCAGAAAGACAATCGCGTCGTCCACCAGGAATCCAATCGCCAGCGTGAGCGCCATCAACGATAAGTTGTCGAGGCTGTAGCCAAGTGCGCGCATTGCGATGAACGTAATGAGCAGTGACAAAGGCAGCGCAACAGTGGGAATCAGCGTATCGGTAGCTCGGCCCAGGAAAGCAAATATCACCATCACCACCAGGAGAAAGGCGATGGCGAGCGTCGTCTCTACGTCGATGACTGAATGAACAATGCCCTGTGAACGATCGTAGATTGGCGTTACCCGAATTGATCCGGGCAACTCGGCGCTAACCAACGGCAAAATCTCTCTGATGCTTTTCGAGACCTCGACTGCATTAGCGCCCGCGCGGCGATTGACGGCGACGATTACGGTTGCGGACGGCACGTCATATCCGCGCACCCAGAAACGCATGTTGACGCGTTCGTCCTGAACGGAGTCCTTGACCGTAGCGACGTCGCGCAAATACACCGGCGCGGCGCCGGTGCCGCCCACGATCAAATTGCTGTATTGATCGGCGGTTTCGAGTTGACCTTGCGGCCGCAGGATCGCGGTTCCGGAGTTGCTATCCAGTTGGCCCGCTCCCGTGTAACTCGTGCCGCTTTTGATCGCCGCACTCAGATCGTCAATCGAAATGCCGCGCGCCCACATCGCCGAAGGATTTGCCTTGATCCTGATCGCCGACTTCGTGCCAAAGACATTCACCCGGGACACGCCGGGCAGAATGCTGATGCGCTGGCCCACTTGCGTGCTCGCGTAGTCGTAGAGTTGGCCCGGCGTGACTGAGTCGCTGGTCAGAGCGATGTACATGATCGGTTGATCGTTGGGGTTGCTCTTCGAATATGTCGGCGGTGAGGGTAGGTCGGCGGGCAGACTGCCAATGGCCTGCGAGATCGCCGTCTGTACGTCAGTCGCGGCCGCGTCAATGTTCTTGTCGAGCGCGAACTGGAGAGTGAAAGTTGCGACACCCTGAGTGCTCTTGGAAGTCACTACCTCGAGCCCGTTGATCTGCATGAACTGGCGTTCGAGCGGGGTGGCGATGTTGTTCGCGATCGTATCGGGACTGGCTCCCGGGTATCCCACCTGAACCTGGATGACCGGATAGTCCACCGCCGGGAGATCGTTCACCGGCAGTTGAAAGTAGGCCAGCGTTCCAAACAGGATCACTGACAGTGTCAAGACCGCGGTCATGACGGGCCGGCGGATAAATGGTTCCGAGAGATTCATTGCAGGTAACAGTCTAATTGTCGTTCTTCGTCGAAACGAGGCGCGGCTGATATAGTAGAATCAAGAGTTGAAAGGAGACTGCCATGGGAGAAGTTGTTATCGAACTGCCCTTCGATGTGAAGCGCCGCTTTCGCATTGTGAATGCCAAGGCCGCCGCCGAAGTCCTTGAGCAACTGGAGAACCTGGAGAAGAAGAGTCCAGGCTCGAACCCCCAACATGTCGCGGACGACGATGTGCTGACGGTCTGGGCGGACCGCACAGAGCCTCCTGACGAGATTGCTCGCCGGCTTCGGCAAGGAAACCGGCAGCATGGCTGAATTTCTTATTGATACCAATGTGTTGTCGCGCATTTTTACCGGAGACAGGAGCGTCAAGGAGTTTATCGAAACCCTCGATGCCGCTGTTTGTACTGTCGTATATGCCGAATGTCTACAAGGTTCAAAATCAAATCGAGAGAAACAGATTGTCGAGAGTTATCTGTCTCGGTTTGAGTTTTGTAATCTAACATCAGGCATCTCCAAGCAAGCGATTGATCTGATTTCGGACCTACTCAAATACGCACGGCCTGTTACTGGCCGACGCCCTGATTGCTGCCACTTGCATCCACGGCGACCTTAACTCTCGTTACTTACAACGTAAGCGATTTTCGTTTCATCCAGAACATCAGGTATCTCAAGCCGCCAGTATGAACCGGCTTAAGCAATTCAGTCGTTGCCCTCTACTTTACTCCATTGCCTGCCGTCGGTGGATTTGCCGGCTGGTCGATGCGAACTTTGCCGCCTGGCGTGACGCCCAGTTGACCGTTGGTGACCACACGTTCACCCGGCTCTACTCCCTTTTCGACCACAATCAAATCTCCCTGCCTCTGGCCCAGCGACACCTGGCGCTGCTCGACGGTCGAGTCCTGCTTCACGACGTAAACGAACGATCCTTTGCCTGACATCTGCGGCGCGTTCGCAGGCACCAGCACGGCGCCGTGAATCGTGCTCAACACCAGACGTATGTTGACGAAGCGGCCCGGCCAAAAGCGATGCCCTTCGTTAGGAATCGTAGCGCGGAGATTCACCGTGCCAGTTGCATTTTCGACGGCATTGTTTAGAAACGTGAGCTGACCGGTAACCGAGTCCTCGGGAGAATCCGGCAGACGAACCTCGGTCTTGAGCTTGCCGGCGCGCATCTGCTGTTGCACGTCAACGAGCTTGTCCTGAGAAATAGTGAAGTCCGCGTAGATTGGATCCAGACGCTCGATCACGAGCAGCGAATTGCTACTACCGGAAGTTCCACTGCTCGAACCGTTACCACTCGATCCACCGGGATTCACCACGTTGCCCACATCCACGAGGCGCTGACCGGCGCGGCCGTCAATAGGAGAGCGAATGTAACAGTAGCTGAGTTGCACCTTCGCGCTCTCTACAGCCGCCGCATCGACCTTGATCGCTTCCTCCGTGCTGTGCACGGTGGCGCGGTCGGCATCGACGGTGGCGTTAAGAGAGTCGGCGCTCGCGCGGAGCTGTTCGTATTGCTCGCGCGGCACGACGCCGCTCTTGACTAACTCGCCATAACGCTTGACCTGTACTTCGCCCCACTTAGCCTGGGCGACGTCTTTGGCAAGATTAGCTTCGGCTTGCTTCTTGAGCGCGTTGTCTCGAGAAACGTTCGCCTGCGCTTGCCGCAGACTTGCTTCGAAAGGCCGCGTATCGATCGTGAAGAGCATGTCGCCCTTCTTCACGTTAGCGCCGTCAGTAAAATGAATTTGGGTGATGCGGCCTGATACCTGGGACTGAATGGAAACCACTTCACGCGCGACCGTCTTGCCGATAGCGTCCAGATAGGTTGGTACGTCCTGCGTAATAGCTTCAGTCACCGTCACCGGCGCCGGTGGCCGTTCGAAATTCTGCTGCGCCTTATTCACACAGCTCGTGAATAAGCAGGTCCACAACCCGGTTACGCAAAGCAGCGCTCCAAAACGCGAAACCAGCCCCTTGTCGTATCTCATAGCCCTTCTCTCTTAAACCCTGCTGTATTCTTAGACTCAACGATTATCGATCCGCTGTTACCGATCAAGCAAACAGCGCGAATGTCCACGTAGCGTCCTGGTTTGGTTTTTCTCCGTGTTCTCTGTGTCTCCGTGGTGGACTTCCGGCCACAATCAGACTCACCACGGAGACGCAGAGAACACAGAGAACAGAAAAATATTCAAGCCAGGACGCTACCGAATGTATTGATTTACGTTTCAACAACGCGTTAGGTTGCGCCCGTAATTCCTGAGCCCAACCACGGTCGGAAAACGTCCGATCTTCGCTGGATGCGTCTGACTTAAGGATGACAGCGCGTAGGTGAGAGCGAAGGCTACAATTCAAAGCGGCAGCCTCAACAACGCTTCGCATCCGCGCGGCTGTGAACGATTTTCGAGGGTGAGGGTTCCGCCGTGAGCTTCGGCGATCTGCCGCGAAAGCACCAGCCCGATACCCGACCCATCGACCTTGGTCGTAAAGAACGGCACAAACAAGTTCGCCGTGTTTGCCAGCCCAGGGCCTTCATCCCTGATCCACACTTCCACGTGACTGTTACGCTGGGTCCAGCCGACTTCCACTGCCCCGCCGGTGTCCGATGAAGCCTCCATGGAAGCATCGACGGCATTCCGGACCAGATTGATCAGCAATTGCTCCAGTTGCACACTGTCGCCCTGAATGTTCAAGTCAGGACCGGCGACAACGTTGACGGGCAGACGCGTCTCGAGGCTGGCAACCCGCCGCAAGAGCTCCCCGATGTTCAAAGGTTCAAATCTCGGTTGAGGGAGGCGGGCCAGTTTGGAATACGATTCGACAAAGCGCGCCAGTGAGTCGGCGCGCGAGGAAATTACTTCGAGGCCACGCTGCATGTCATCGCCCCAATCAGCCGGCCGCGGTTGGCGGTCGAGCAGATCTGCCAGACTGCCGGCGACTGACTTGATCGGCGCCAGCGAGTTGTTCAGCTCATGGCCCAGTACTCGCAACAGACGCTGCCAGGCGGTGCGCTCTTCTTCGCGCAGCGTCTGACTTAGATCGGTTAGCATCAGCAACTGATGCTGGGCGCCGCCTTCGCGAAACACGCTGCGACGAATGTCCCAGCGGCCGACACCTCCGGGGAAAACCATCTGCATCGTTTGCGCGCCGCCCTCTGGGCGATTGAGGCAGGCGGCGAGTCCGAGTTCATCGCTCGTGCGGCCCAACAGGCGCATCGTCGGCTGGGCCAGCAACTTCTCACCCGCCCGATTCACCAGTCTCAGACGCTGATTACCATCAAACGCGAAAACTGCTACGTCGATCTCACCCATTACCGTGCGCAAGAGAGCCGTCGCCTCAAGCGCGCCCAGCCGCTGGTTGCGTAATGTCTGCCCGAGGTCGTTCACTTCAAGCATGACTTCGCCCAGCGCATCGCCAATTGACGCGCGCCGCCCGCGAATCGAGTAATCGCCTTCGCGTATCGCTGCCAGAATATTTGAAAGAGTTTGCAGCGGCCGAACGATGCGCGCTTTGAGATTGAAAGCAATGCCCAGCCACAAGAGCACCAGCATGAGATCGACGGTCCACTGCAGCCGCGTGGAATAGCTGTCATACCAGAGCAGGAACGCACAGAGAATTACGGCCGGGAACCCCGCGGCCAGGGCAAGAAACGTAATTCGCCTTTCGAATTTCAGCCGGCCGCCACGCTTGAAAGCCGGATCCAGGCTGGTGAAGGTGGTCGACTTTGGCTTAGCTGGAGTACTCACGCCGTTATGATAACTCAGGAGGTGGCACAGACTTCAGTCTGTGAATTCAGAGACGCGAGTCTCTCTCCCTCTCCCGTTGGGAGAGGGTTGGGGTGAGGGCCTGAGCGAGAACGTGTTCTGATTCAGTGTTGTCGTGGCTACACACGATTGGAACTTAAGAAAATACTCCGCGCTAAGCTTCGCACCCTCCCCTAACCCCTCCCAAAGGGAGGGGAAAAACCCGGCACGCTTTCAACTAACTTGATCAGGTATTGCAAAGTCTAAGACAACCCGTACTTTTGCAGCCGGCGATACAGCGCACTGCGGCTTAAGCCGAGCGCTTCCGCAGCGCGATTGGCGTTTCCTTCAAAGCGGGCGAGAGCCTTCGTAATCAATAGCCGCTCAGCGTCTTCGAGACTCATTTCCTCCAGGCGCGCGGACAAGCGGGCATCCGGCGTCGTCTGCAAGGCCAGATCAAAGGCAGTCACCATCTGACCCGAGCTCATCAACACAGCGCGTTCGATCACATGGTCCAATTCACGCACGTTGCCGGGCCAGGAATGGGCGCGCAGAGCGTCGAACCCTTCCGGAGTGAAACCCATAATCGATCGGTGGTAGCGCTCTCGATGCTGATGCAGAAAATGTTCCGCCAGCGCCGGAATGTCTTCGTGACGATCGCGCAACGGAGGCAAATGCAACTCGACCGTGTTCAGGCGAAACAGAAGATCCTGGCGAAACCTGCCCTGGGCCACCTCGGCGTTTAAGTCCGCATTGGTTGCCGACAGCACGCGCACATCTACTTTCGTTGTTTTGGAAGAGCCCACCCGCTCGAACTGACCGGTCTCCAGAACACGCAGCAGTTTTGGTTGCAGGTTGAGCGGGACGTTGGCAATTTCATCGAGGAATAGAGTGCCGCCATCGGCGAGTTCGAACCTGCCGACGCGATCGACCCGCGCGTCGGTGAACGCCCCGCGCACGTGGCCGAATAACTCGCTTTCAAAAACGCCTTCTGCCAAAGCGCCGGCGTTCAGTGAAATCAAAGGCTTGGTTCGTCGCGCCGACACGGCATGCAGTGCCCGCGTAATTACCTCTTTCCCGGTCCCGTTCTCGCCGGTGATCAGAACATTGGCGTCCGCCGGCCCAATCCGGTCAACCAGGTTCAGTACTGCTTTCATCGCCGCGGATTCAGCGACGATCTGGGGCTGGTCGCTCGACGGCTCAGATACGCTGTCACGCAAAGCGACGTTCTCGGCTTCCAGACGCCGGCCGCGCCGCAACGCCTCAGCCAACTCAACCTGCGTGCGCAGCACGGCGAGCAGACGCGCGTTGTCCCAGGGCTTCTGAATAAAATCGCGCGCGCCACGCCGCATGGCTTCCACCGCAAGATCGACGCTACCCCAGGCTGTCATTACCACGATCGGTAGCGTCGGATCCGCGGCGCCAATTCGCGTCAACAGGTCGAGGCCTTCACTGCCCGAGGTCGTATCGCGAGCGTAGTTGAGATCGATCAGGATTACATCAAACTCCTGCGAATCGATGGCCCTGAGAACACCTGCGGGCGAGGAGGCAGTTTCGATCTGAAAGCGTTCGCCTTTTAACAACAGACGCAGGGCGGCGAGCACGTCAGATTGATCATCGGCAATAAGTATCTTGGGCATAGGTTGGAAACTTTTCCGAGAACTCCCTCTCCCTTTAGGAGAGGGTTGGGGTGAGGGACTGAGCGAGCCAGTTACTTGACCACGCTGTGATCGCCAGGCACGACTGATGTTCAAAACTACGTCGCGCTAAGCTTCGCACCCTCTCCCCTGGCCCCTCGCCCAAAGCGAGAGGGGAATCAAACGATCACAGACTGAAGTCTAACCAACTTCGCGCTATTCATAACGTAACGCGACCAACGGATCAACTCTCGTCGCGCGCCGTGCCGGGATATAACAAGCCAGCAAAGCCGACGCGGCTAATAATATTGAGACTGATACAAATGTCAGAACATCCGTCGAGCCCACGCCGAACAGAAGCCTCTTGATCAAGCTCGTCAAGGCTATTGCCGCAGGCAAGCCGATTCCTATACCAAGCAGCGTCAAAGTCATTCCGCGCTTGAGTACTAAACGCAAAATATCCTGTGCAGTTGCACCCAATGCCGTGCGAATGCCGATTTCTCGGGAGCGTTGCGCTACCGAGTAAGACACTACTCCGTAAATGCCGGCCACCGAAAGCAGCAACGCGATGATCGCAAAAATCGCGAGCAGCAACGTGTTGAAGCGCTGTCTGGCAATGGAACTGCCAATCAGACTTTCGAGGGTATGCACGTCAGCCACGGGCTGTTGCGGGTCCAGCGTTTGAATCGCAGTACGGGCCGCATTCGCCACCGACGCCGTATCACCGCGCGTCCGCAACACAAAGGTCATGGATGTGTACGGCAACTCGGCGATGGGCCAGTACGACATCGGCTCGCTGTCCTGATCGAGCTGCGAATGTTTGGCATCGCGAACGATGCCGATAATCTCGGTGGGCACCTCCGGCGGCCTCATCGCAATAATAATGCTCTTGCCGAGGGCGTCTTCATTCGGGAAATACTTTTTAGCCAGGGCCTCGTTGATGATGACAACGTGGCGCTGCTCTCGGACTTCCTGTTCGCTAAAGAACCGGCCGCGCCGAAGGGGGATTTGCAAAGCATTGAAGAAGTTTTGATCGGTCACGCAAACGTCGGTGGTGTTTCCTCCCTGATCGGCTGGCGACTGCGGACGGCCGGGGACTTCAAAACTGGTTCTCGAACCCAGCCCGAGGAATGGTGTGTAGTTGATTGCACCCGCTGCCTCAACGCCGGGCAGGGTTCGCATCCGTTCGAGGGCTTGAGTGAAAAAGGTGATTCTCTTTACGTCATTATCATAGCGACTGCCCGGCAAGGCCACCCGCATGGTCAACACATTGTGAGCGTTGAAGCCTGTATCGACCGATTGCAATCGCATGAAGCTGCGCAGGAGTAAGCCAGACCCGACCAGCAGGACCAGCGCCAGCGCGATTTCAGAAACGACCAGCGCACTGCGCAACCGCGCGCCGCGCCTGTTACCGGCCAGGCTCCGTCCTGCCTCTTTCAGCGTGTCGCTGAGTTTGATGTTCGACGCTTCGAACGCCGGGAATAGACCGAAGATTACGCCGGTAACTACGGACACGGCGAACGTGAAGCCGAGCACAGGGGTACTAATCTCGACGCTCTGAAAATCGCCGAACTCTTCGGGTCTGATGCTGACCAGTGTTTTCGTACCCCACCATGCCAACAGTAATCCGGCGGCCCCGCCCGCTGCCGCCAACAACAAGCTTTCCGTTAACAATTGCCGCACAATGCGTCGGCGTCCAGCGCCCAGCGCGGTGCGCACGGCGATCTCTTTTTGCCGCGCCGCCGCCCGCGACAACTGCAGGTTCGCCACGTTGGCGCACGCAATCAGCAGGACAAAGCCGACTGCTCCCATTAGCACCAGCAACGCCAGCCGAATCTCGCCGGCGAATTGTTGTCGCAGCGGAACAACATTGACGCCATAGCCGGCGTTGAACGGCTTGTATTGATCGGCCAAGCGACTCGCGATGGTGTTCATTTCAGCTTGCGCCTGCTGCAGGGTGACTCCGGGTTTGAGCCGTGCGACAGCGGAGACAAAACGTCCACGGAACTGGCGTAATTCGTTATTGATGCCCCATGGCTTCCACAAGTCGGCTGCATGACCGGTTTGCGAATTCTTCGTGACGTGCCATTTGACATCCGGCGGAAGCACGCCAACCACGGTGTGCTCAACCGCGTTGAGGACGACTTTGCGGCCGATAATGTTCTGGTCGCCGCCAAACCGACGTTGCCACAAAGCAAAACTGATGACTACTACGTTATTTCGCCCCGGCTGGCCATCCTCCGGTGTGAACGTGCGACCCATCATGGCATTCACTCCGAGCACGGTAAACAGATTGTCGGTGCACGTCTGGGTGGGAATCTCTTCCGGCTCGCCATCGCTGGTGAGATTGCTGCGAGTATCTGTAAACGCAGCCAGGCCCTCGAAGACTTTGTTCTGCTCCTGCCAATCGAAAAGGTTCGCCGGGCTGACCGTGTTCTGCTCATTCCGCTGGTTTTTCTCCCACACCATTACCAGGCGATCGGCATCGCGGTACGGGAGCGCGCGAAGCAACACCGCATTGACGACGCTGAAGACCGCCGTGTTCGCTCCGATGCCGAGGGCCAGCGTGATAACCGCTATGGCCGTGAACCCCGGCTGCTTGACCAGGCTTCGTATTCCGTAGCGAATGTCTTGAAGGAGTGACTGCATTCTTTTGTACCTAAGCTAATAGGTCGTATACCGTAGAGGTCTTATATTCATTCGTATCGCAGCGCATCCATCGGGTTCATCGACAATACTGCGACCAGGGTGAAGCGGGGCGCCCTTGCCAGCGTTCGGACGCCGTAACAACGTCTTGAAGGAGTGTCTGCATGCTTTTCATTTCCAATTTCCGATTGGCAATTTCCGATTGACTCCCTCTCCCTTTGGGAGAGGGCTGGGGTGAGGGCCTAAGCAGGACGCCCCCCTTCTTATCCCACACTGTCTTTGGTAACACGACGGAGGATTAAGAAAGATTTCGCGCTAAGCTTCGCACCCTCACCCCTGGCCCCTCTCCCAAAGGAGAGAGGGGGAAAAGGACGACTTCTATTCGTATCTCAGCGCCTCCATCGGATCGACACGCGACGCGCGGCGCGCCGGCAGGTAACAGGCCAGCAAGGCGACGACGGCCAGTAGTCCCGCCACCGCGGCGAACGTGAACGGATCCTTCGTGGTCACGCCGAAAAGCAAACTGGAGATCACGCGCATCAGCGCGAACGCTCCCACCAATCCGATTGCCAACCCTATTATCACGAGTTTGAAGCCCTGCTTGACGATCAGACTCAACACATCGCGGGTCTGCGCGCCGAGCGCCATGCGAATGCCGATTTCATTCGTCCTTTGCGCAACGGAATAACTCATGACGCCGTACAAACCAACAATAGTCAGCACCAGTGCGACCGCCGCAAAGATTGCCAGCAGAGTTGTATTGAATCTGGGCGCGGCGATAGAAGCAGCCAGATAGTCATCCATAGTCTTGACGTTAAAGACCGGGAGTTCTTTATCCATCGAAGTAACTTCACGCTGGACCGCGGTAATCAAACCGCGCGGATCGTTGTTGGTCTTAACCACCATAGTCATCTGGTTGAAGGGAATCTGCGCTTGCGGCAAGAAATAGCCGGGCCTGAATTCAGAACTGAGGTCTCGGTTTCTAACGTTAGCCACCACGCCGACGATCTCTCGCATTTCCGGCTTGGCCGCGGTTGTTGAAATGCCTGGCTTGATGCGTTTGCCGATTGGATCTTCATCGGGAAAGAATTTTCGCGCGAATGCTTCATTGACAATGATCACGCCAGGGCCTTTGGCGTCATCTCGCTCCGTGAAATCGCGGCCCTTTATCTGCGGTATCCCCATCGTCTTGAAATAGCCAAGTCCGATGGCAAAAAAGTCAGCCGAAGGTCGATCGCCTTTGGCGACCGGCCGGCCTTCAGTCTCAAATGAAATGCTAAACAGGTCACCACTCAAAGGCAGCGGGATAGCGGAGCTGGCGGAATTCACACCGGGCAACGATTCAATACGCTTGACCAGATCACTGTAAAACTGCGCCTGCTTCTCGGTTGGGTATTTGACTTCAGGCACTCCGACAACAAAGGTCAGGACATTCTGGGAATTGAACCCCGGACTGACCTGACGCAGGCGCCACAGACTTTGAATGAGCAGGCCGGCGCCGACAAGTAAGATGACGGCGATTGCCAACTCGCCCACGACCAGTACGCCGCGAGTCCGATTGCGTCGCGCTCCCTCACCTGAACCTCGACCGCCTTCCTTGAGCGTCTCAGTCAACTGTGTCTTCGACGAATGAATCGCCGGAACCAGGCCAAAGACTATGCCGGTTAAGAGCGAGACCACGAGCGTGAATCCACCCACGCGCCAATCCAGACCTACCTGCAACGCACGCGGTATGTCCTTCTTGCCCAGAGCCACCAGCAAATCCGACCACCACACCGCGAGGATAAGCCCGAGAAGTCCGCCGGCAAGTGACAGGAGCACGCTCTCAGTCAGCAATTGCCGTACGACTCTGAAGCGACTGGCACCCAGCGCCGATCGAATCGCCATTTCTTTGTGACGAGTCATCGCGCGCGCCAGCAGCAGGTTGGCGACGTTGGCGCAGGCGATGAGAAGCACACAACCTACTGCCCCCAAAAGGATCAGCAGCGCGGGCCGAATCTTACCGACCAGGGCTTCCAACGCGGGCTCGATCCTGGTGCTCCGATGCAAATTCTTGTCTGGATATTGATCTTCGAGCCGGGCGCTGATCGTCGTCATCTCTGCCTGTGCCTGTTCTTTTGACACGCCGGGCTTAAGTCGGCCGATCACGTTCATATAGTGAGCGCCGCGCTCGTCCGTGATTGGTTCCTTCCCTTCCCGGTCACGAGCCACAGTAGTCCACAACTCGACCGGTTCATTTTGAATCGGGAACTGAAATGCGTTTGGCATGACGCCGACGATGGTGAAGGGCTTTCCGTCCAACTCCATCGATTGATTAATCACGTTGGGATCAGAGTTGAAGCGTTTTTGAAATAGTTCCTGACTCAGAATCACCACTCGGCCGCTATCGCCCGGCTTATCTTCATCAGGAAGAAATCCGCGTCCGAGCGACGGGGCCACACCCAAAAGCGGGAACAGGTCTGCGTTGACCACGGCGCCTTGCAAACGGGCGGACTCACCTCGCCCCGTCATGATGAAGTCGTTGTTGTAGTAGGAAGACATCCGTTCGAAGACATGGTTCTGATCTCGCCAATCGGCAAAATTCGGGTATGAAGCCGAACTGCGCCCCTGCCCGCGTGCGGTATCCGTCTCCCACACCATCATTAACTGCTCGGAATTAGCGAACGGCAGTGGCTTCAGAAGGACTGCGTTGACGACGCTGAAGATGGCCGTGTTTGCACCGATGCCCAGGGCAAGCGCAATCGTAGCGACGATGCTGAAGCTGGGCGCTTTGAGCAACATGCGTATGCCATAGCGTATGTCTTGCCAGAATGTTTCCATGATTCACATCTCCGATTTCTAATTTCAAATTCGACTCCCTCTCCCTCTGGGAGAGGGTCGGGGTGAGGTCATAAGGGGCGACTAATCAATCTCACGCTGTCCCTGGAGGAATAATTAAGAACAACTTCGCACTAAGCTTCGCACCCTCTCCCCTGCCCTCTCCCAAAGGGAGAGGGAGACAACCAATCCATCCTCACTCATATCGCAACGCCACCAACGGATCGACTTTCGTCGCGCGTCGCGCCGGCAGATAACAGGCGATCAAAGCCGTCACCAGCAAACACAGCGACACGATTGCGAAAGTTGCTTTGTCGGTTGGTTCGACCGCAAATAACAAACTGGTCATCAGGCGCGTCAACGCGAAGGCGCCGCCCAACCCGACCACAATACCGATGAGAGCCAGCACCAATCCGCTTTTCATGACCAGTTTCATCACGTCGCCCATCTGCGCGCCGAGCGCCATGCGGATGCCAATCTCCTGCGTTCTTTGAGTCACGGCGTAGGACATGACCCCGTAAACACCCACGGCTGCCAGGATCAAAGCCAAGCAGGAAAATAAGGTGAGTAACAGCATGTTGAAACGGCGCGCGGCAAACGAAGCCGCTGAAACTTCGGTCATTGTTTGCACTTTGGTGATGGGAAGTTGGGAATCGACTTTCCAGATCTGCTGTTTGACCATCGGGCCCATCGCCGCCGGATCAGATTGAGTGCGTACCGCAAAGGTCATCCAGCGCTTCCATGGATTAATCTGGGTGTAAGGAGAATAGAGTCCCGGTTGTTCCGGCAGGTCGAGACCAAAATGTTTTACGTCGCCGACCACGCCCACAATCGTGATCCATTCCACGTTCGCATTCCGGACCCACCGAACACGCTTGCCGAGTGGATCTTCGTTGGGAAAATACTGTCGCACCATTGCATCGTTGGCGATACCCACCAAAGGTGCTTTGGCATCAAAGTCCTGCGGGCCAAAGTCGCGACCCTTTCGGAGCGGAATCTGCATCGTGTGAAAGTAGTCACCCATGATGCTGCGCGTCTCCAGACTGGGTTCATCACCGGGCGCAACCGTCGGCCGGCCGTCGATCACGAAATCGTGATTCAGCGAATCGCCGCTGAGCGGCAGCTCGCTGATCATCGCGGCCTGCGCACCGGGAAGGGAGTTAACATCATCGAGCGCCTGAGTGCGAAAGCGGGTCTGCTTATCAATCTCTTTGTAACGCGCTTCGGGCAGTTCCACTCGCATTGTCAACAAATGATCCGAGTTGAACCCCGGTTCAACGTTGCGCAGCTTCCAAAACGTTTTGACCAGCAGGCCGGCGCCTACCAACAGGACGAGCGCAATCGCCAACTCGACTACTACAAACGTGCTGCGAACTCGTTGATGTGCTCGACCCGCGGTGGCACTGCGGCCTCCTTCTTTCAAGCTTTCGCTGACTCCGGAGCGCGAAGCAGTCCAGGCCGGCAGCAATCCAAAGATCACTCCAGTTAACAACGACAGGCCGAACGTGAATGCGAACACTCTTGAGTCGACCCCAATTTCCTGCAAGCGGGGAAGATTTTCCGGCTTCAGTGCCACCAGCAAGCTGGTTCCCCACCACGCAATCAGGACACCCAGCGCGCCGCCGGCCAATGAGATCAAAACGCTCTCAGTCAAAAGCTGACGGATTATGCGCCAGCGGCCGGCGCCCAACGCGGTGCGAATCACAATCTCGCGCCCGCGTTCAGCGGCGCGCGCCAACAGTAGATTGGCAAAGTTCGCGCAGGCAATTAGCAGTACCAGACTGACCGCGGCAAACAATATCAGCAGGGCGTTGCGGGACTGGCCCACAACTCGTTCATGCAAGGGGACGATCGCGGTGCTGCGGTTCTTGTTATCGGCGGGGTATTGCGTGGCCAGTTGCTGGTCGATCAAGCGCATTTCGGTTCGCGCTTGTTCAATCGTCGCCCCGGGCGCCAGGCGTCCATAGGTCCTGAGAAAATGCACGCCCCGGAAATTAGCAGCCAGCGGATTCGAGATGTGAACCGGAGTCCAGGCCTCGGCGTTGCGCTCGGGCGAACTGAAGCCCGCCGGCATGACGCCGATTACGGTATAGGTGTTACCGCTCAGCGGAATCGTCTTATCTATGATCTGCTGATCACCGCTGAACTGGCGTTGCCATAATGCCTGACTCAGAACGACTACAAAGGGTCCGCCGGGCTTGTCATCATCCGGGGTTATGAAACGACCACGTTCCGCCTTCACGCCCAGGGTCTCGAAATAACCGCCGGTGACCTGGCCGATCTGAAACTGGACCGGCTCGGCTCCGGCCGTGTAATCCAATGGTGCGAGAACTTCACCTCCGAGTTTGCTGAAGGTGTGGCTCGCCGCTACGACGTCGGTTAGATCGGGCGCCGATTGGTTGGAGCGAAATGTGACCAATTGCTGTGGCTGGTCGTAAGCCAGCGGGCGCAACAGCACGGCATTGATCACGCTAAAGATGGCAGTGTTAGCGCCGATGCCGAGCCCCAGCGTGATCACAGCAACGGCGGTGAAGGCCGGGCGCTTGAGCAGGCTTCGGATTCCGTAGCGTATGTCTTTGAATAATGTTTCCATGGTTCACCTTAGCGACTTCGAACTGCGAATTTCGGATTGCGAATTCAGTGCCGGCAGCCCCTCATCGACCTTCATTGCGCGACGCGCCGGGATGCTCCACGTTGGCAGGTCTCACTCATTCCTAAGCGCTATCATTGGTTCGACTCTGCTGGCTCGCCAGGCTGGTAAAAGACTCGCCAGCAATGCCGTGGCCAGCAGCAAGAACGCGACCGCGCCGAACGCCCGCAGATCCATCGCGCCAACTCCGAATAAAGTGGATTGCATCGCACGGCCAACCAGGTAAGCGCCACCCAATCCAATAAGCGCTCCTATGACAGCCAGGAGCGTTCCCTCTTTTAAAACCAGGGCCAGGACTCGCGCGCGCTGTGCGCCCAGCGCCATGCGTACGCCAAATTCCTGAGTGCGTTGCGCAACAGTGAAGGCCATCACGCCGTAGATGCCGACGCCGGCAAGTAGTAGACCCATTACTCCAAAGCTGCTGAACAACACCACGCTGAAGCGATCGATGGCTAATGATTCGCTTACGATCTGGTCAACAGTTTTCACGCCGGCAAGCGGCAGATCCGGGTCGACTGAATTAACCGCGGCAGCGATGCTCTTGATTACACTTTTTGGATCACCGTACGTCTTTACTACCATCGAGGTCTGTGGCCAGGGACTTTGCCAGAACGGCACCACCACCTCCGAATAGTCTTCGCGAGATCCTGCGCTGCGCAGGTTGTGAAAGACACCGACGATTTGCAGTTCTACGGGTGGCCCGTTTCTCCCGCCCGGGATCAACTCCTCAACGGAAATCCGTTGCGTAAGCGGATCGACGCTCGAGAAGAAGCGTTGGACAAAACGTTCGTTGACCATCGCGACCCGGGTACTGCCCGCGGTGTCGTGATCATCGAGGCTGCGACCCTTGATCACCCGAACTCCCAGGGCATCGAAGTATCCCGGTGTGACGATCTGAAATCCCGATCCGGGTCGCTCGGACGGATTGGCCACAGGCCGGCCCACAATATTGAATCTCCTACCGAAGCCTGGTCCCTGAGCCGGCACTCCAGTCATTGCCGCCGCCTTTTTCACACCCGGAATGGCCTCGATTTTTTCGAGCATTTGTCCGTAGTACGATCTGATCTGATCGGGTCCACTCAGCCGGTTAGGCGGCACCGGCAAGCGAAACGTCAGGACCTGTTCTGTACGAATGCCGAGGTCGACCCGCGTCAGGTTCCAAAAGCTATCGAGAGCCAGACCACCGCTGGCCAGCAGGATCAAAGCCAGCGAAAACTCGGCTATCACGAGGGCCCGGCGGAGATTGCGCCGAGGACCATCAGCACCCACGCGGCCTCCTAACTTCAGTACTGCGTTCAGGTCGAGGCGGGCTGCCTGCCACGCTGGAGCCGATCCAAAAAGCAAACCCGCCACCGTCGTGACCGCAATTGTGAAAAGCAAAACCGGAATACTGATTCTAATGTGCGCCTCAGACGGCAGCATCGTACCCACGGGCGGCATGACCGCCGCTATCAAATCGATAATTACTCCCGCGAGCAGAATACCCAGTGCTCCGCCCAGGACCGCCAACACTAAACTCTCAGTGAGTAACTGGGTAAACAAGCGACTTCTCGATGCGCCCAAAGCCGCCCTGACGGCGATTTCTCGCTGGCGCGACGCGCCGCGAGCCAGCAAGAGATTCGCCACGTTGACGCAAGCAATCAAGAGGAGGAACGCAACCGCGCCCAGCAGCAACCAAAGATTCCGCCGAGTCGCATCCGTAAGGAAGTTAAGGTGCAACGGCTCTACGCTCACAGCGCGGTTGGCATTGGATTGCGGAAATTCGTTTTGTAACTGACCTGCGATTCCGTTCATTTCCGCCTGGGCCTGATCGACCGAGACACCGTCTTTCAACCTCGCCATCACGAGCATGGACTGCGCATCGCGGTTGATCTGTTCTGGTCTGAAAACCAGCGGTACCCACAACTGCGAGTTAAAGCGATCACGGAAGCCTGGCGGCAAGACGCCGACGACATTGTAGGACTCTCCACTCATCCTGATGTTTTTACCGATGATGTTGCCGTCAGCGCCAAAATGCTCGCTCCACAATCGATTGCTGAGGATTACTACGTGGTCCGTGCCCGGCTGACCCTCTTCCGGAAGAAAATCGCGCCCGAGGAACATCGGCAATCCTTCCATCGTGAAGAACCCGGGTGTCCGCTGCGACCCGGCGACCTGCTCCGGTCGGTCCGCCGTAGCCACATTGAATGAAGCGCCGGACCATGCCCCCATACCCTGAAAGGATGTGCTACGCCGCCCCCACTCAAGAAAATCGCCCGCCGAAACCGAATTCCTGCCGCCCCGTACTTTGGACCACACCATGACAAGTTGGTCGGACTTTGGATAAGGCATTGGCTCGAACACGGCATAGACGACACTGAAGATGGCAGTCGTCGCGCCAATCCCCAACGCAAGTGTCAACACCACGGTTACAGTAAAGCCGCGGTGCTTCATCAATGTTCGTAAGCTGTAACTTAGGTTCTGTCTCAAAGCTCCCCACATGATGTTTCTCCTTGCGTGTCGATCGTATAGAGTTCTTACTCGTATCGTAGTGCCACCAACGGATCGACTTTCGTCGCGCGTCGCGCCGGCAGATAACAGGCAATCAAAGCCGTCAACAGCAAACAGACCGACACGATCGCGAAGGTCATTACGTCCGTAGGTTTGACGGCAAATAACAGGCTGGCCATCAACCTGGTTAACGCGAAAGCGCCGGCCAGTCCCACTATCACCCCAATCAAAGCGAGCGCCATCCCGTTTCTAAAAACCAGCTTCATCACGTCACTCATCTGGGCGCCCAAAGCCATGCGGATCCCGATTTCCTGCGTGCGCTGGGTTACGTAATACGCGGTGACTCCATAAATGCCGATCATCGCCAGCAGCAGGGCCATAGCGGCGAAGGCGCTCAGCAACAACATCGACATTCGTTGGGACGCTATTGAAGTCCCCAGCACGTCGTTCATCGTCTTGACATTGAAAATCGGTATTCCCTTATCAAGCGAACGAATTTCGTTACGCGCGGCCGCGGCCGTGCCGGAGGGATCGCCGGTGGTACGGATAACGAGCGACATGCTGGCCCAACTCGAATCCTGAGCGAAGGGCACGTACATTTGCGGACCAGGTTCGGCGTCCAATGACGGCTTTGTTTCGCCGACTACGCCGACAATCTCGCGCGGAAATTTTTCGTCACGCCAAATCGTCATGCGTTTTCCAATCGGGCTTTCACCAGGCCAGAGCTGGCGCGCCATTGGTTCGTTAACGATGACCACCTTTTGATTCGCTTCGGTGTCGCGATCGTCGAATGCGCGCCCTGACGCCAGTGGGATTTTCAGCGTGCGGAAATAATCCGGAGTCGCGACCAGATAGGCGGCGTTGCTGGATTCTTCCGGCGTGGCCGGCCTGCCTTCGCGAATGACGGCGCGCCAAACGTTGAATGTATCGCCCCCGAGAGGCAGGCTTAAAACGGCGCCGCTGGACTGTACTCCCGGAATCGCCTTGAGGTGGGCCAGGGTCTGACGCAGCAACTGCACCCGTGGCTCGCCCTGCGCGTACTTCGCGGGCAGCAGTGACAGCCGCATCGTCAGCACATTGTCGGGAGTGAATCCCGGGCTGACATCACGCAGGCGCACGAAGCTCTTAATCAGCAATCCCGCGCCCACCAACAGCATGAATGACAACGCGATCTCTGAGACCATCATCAGGCTGCGCAGCCGTTTGCTATGCACGCCGCCGGATCCGCTGCGTCCGCCTTCTTTCAATCCGGTATTTAGATCGATCCGCGATGCCTGCAGCGCGGGCGCCAGACCAAAGATGAAACCTGTGAGCAGGGTCAGCCCAAGCGTGAAAGCAAACACGCGCGCGTCCGGTCTGATCTCGTCCAGCCGCGGCGTGTTCGCAGGGCTGATCGAGACAAGTAGTTTCGTCAGCCAAACGCTCAGCACTAATCCAATCGCGCCACCGACCAACGACAGCAGCAGGCTCTCAGTCAACAGTTGCCGGACTACTCTCCAGCGACTCGCGCCTAGGGCCGTGCGCAAGGTAATTTCTTTTTGCCGGGCGGTCGCGCGCGCGAGCAGAAGGTTGGCCACGTTCGCGCATGCGATTAGCAGAACGAAGGCGACTGAGCCGAGTAGAATCAGCAGAGACTTTCGCATTGATCCCACCAGGCGCTCCTGGAGGCCGATTACTTTCACCGACCACCCGGTGTTCGTTTCGCCGAAGCTTTGGGCCAGGCGTTGATTGATGGTGTCCATCTCCGCTTGCGCCTGCGGCAGCGTTACGCCGGGCTTGAGCCGCGCCACCACGCTGAAGAAACGGTTGTCGCGCCGCTCAGCAGCCGCATCGATCGGATAAGGCACCCACAATTCCGATTGGGCCGGATAGTCAAAACCAGCAGGCATCACGCCAACGACAGTTGCGCCCTTGCCGCCCAGGGACACCTTGCTGCCAACGACATTCTGATCTCCGCCAAAACGTCTCTGCCAAATCGCATAGCTCAACAATACGACCGGGTCGCGATCTTTCTGTGCGTCATCTGCTTGCAGCGTTCGCCCCTTGATGGCGCTGGTGCGAAACAGCGGAAAGAAGTCTTCGGTAACTCCCGCGCCGCGCACTCGCTCAGTCTCATCGCCGCTGGTGAGCAATAAACCACCTGAGAAAAACCCCGCCAAGTGCTCGAACACATGATTTTGCTTTTGCCAGTCGGCAAAGTCCGGTATCGACATGTTGCTTTGAGTGACGCCCTGTGGCGGATTGATTCCTTCGAGCAGGACGATTCGGTCGGGTTCCGGATATGACAGCGGACGCAGCAGGACTGCATTGACGGTGCTGAACATCGCGCTGTTCGCGCCAATGCCGAGCGCCAGGGTGAGTACAGCAACAGCCGTAAAGCCCGGATGCTTCAAGAGCGAGCGAACGCCGTAGCGAATGTCTTTGATTAAGGTTTCCATGATTTCAAATTTGCAATTTCAAATTTCAAATTGACTCCCTCTCCCTTTGGAAGAGGGTTGGGGAGAGGGCCTGCGCGAGTATCCTCTTTGAACTGATCTCGTCCTGGGTAAACACGACAGATAACTAAAGACACCCTCGCTAAGCTCTGCACCCACATCCCCAGCCCTTCTCCCAAAAGGGAGAAGGGAGAAAAATCAAACTCACCTCACTCGTACCTTAGCGACACCACTGGATCGACCTTCGTCGCTCTGCGGCCGGGTATGTAACAGGCCGCTAGTGCCACCAGTGTCAGCAGCCCGGCAATCACTGCGAACGTTGCGGGATCGGTTGGCTCAACGCCAAAGAGCATGGTCGCCATCAGACGGGTCAGTCCGAACGCTCCCGCCAATCCGAACGCGATGCCAACCAGCGCCAGCATCATTCCCTGCCCTAAGATCATTTTGAATACGTCGCGCGGTTGCGCTCCGATAGCCATCCGAATCCCGATCTCATGCGTGCGCTGAGTTACCGAATAAGACATCACTCCGTAGATGCCGACAATCGCCAGCACCAAAGCGATCCCCGCAAAGATACTGAGCAGCGTTAGATTCAATCGTTCCGGCGCGACTGAATCAGAGCGAATCTCGTTCATCGTGCGAATGTTGTAGATCGGCTGGTCCGGATCCACGGCCTTTACCTGCTGGCGCATCGCCGCGATCAATTGGTTTGGATCAGATCCGGCCCTGGCAATCACCGTCATGCCACTGAAGGGCATTTGTGCAAACGCGAAATATCCCTGGACGCGTTTTGAATCCTGACTGAGACCTTCCATCTTTACTCGGCCCACGACCCCTATCACTGTTAACACCGGGGCCCCGTTATCTGTGCCGAGCCTGATGCGCTTACCGACGGCTTCTTCGCCGGGCCAATACCGGCGCGCAAACTCCTCGTCGATGATGATCACGTTTACGCCGGCGATCCCTCTCTGGCCTTCGTTGAGCTTGCTGAGGTCGCGACCTGCCAGCCACGCCCGATCATCATGCTCGCTAAAGTACCGGCCGCCGCGCAGCGGAATGTTCATCGTGCTGAAGTAATCCGGCGTCACCAGACAGGCTTCCATCAAAGGCGTCTGCGCCCGCGGTGGGATCGGTTTACCATCGACGATGAATGAAGTTTGCCAACCGTTGTTGCCGAGCGGCAGGCCTGAAGCCGCCGCGGTGCTTTCGACTCCAGGCAGTCCACCAATGTTCTGCAATAGCAGCGCGAAGAATTGGCCACGCTGTTCTTCGGTCGCATACTTCTTTTGCGGGATCGAGACGGTAAAGCTGGTCAAGTGTTCGTAGGAGAAACCGGGGTTGACGGCTTGCAGGCGGTAAAAACTGCGAATCATCAAACCTGCGCCGATCAGCAGCACCAATGTCGTGGCCACCTCAACTACGACCAGCGAACTGCGCAGCCAGTGACGCCCCGTCACCCCACGGCCGGTCTCTTTCAAAGTTTCATGGACATCTACGATTCCCGCCTGCAGCGCGGGCACGAGGCCGAAAAGAATTCCTGTCGCAAAGGCGACGCCCAGCGTGAACGCCAGCACTCTCCAATCGAGACTGATCTCCCGCGAGCGAGGAATCGCGTTCGGACTTATGTAAAGGATGAGTTGGATGCCCCAGCGTGCAACGAGCAACCCGAGAGTCCCGCCAATCAGGGCCAGCAGGACACTCTCCGTCAGCAACTGGCGGGCGATGCGCCAACGGCCCGCGCCCATCGCGGCGCGAATCGCCATTTCTTTTTGGCGGGCCCCGGCCCGGGCCAGCAACAGGTTGGCGATATTCGCGCAGGCGATCAAAAGTACAAAGCCAACGGCGGCAAATAACACCCACAGAGTTTGGCGCACTCCGCTGATATAGACTTCGAGCAGTGGTTGTACCCGAACGCCGTTACCCGCATTCGAATCCGGATATTGCTTTTCCAGATTGGCGCCGATGTTGTCCATCTCGGCTTTCGCCTGGGCCAACGTTACCCCTGGCTTCAGGCGCGCGACTCCGTACAGACCCGGATGGTTCCCGCGTTGTTGCCAATTTACATCGCCTGACAGTTGACCCACGGGAACCCACATTTCGACACGACTCGGATATTGAAAGCTCTGCGGCATCACGCCAATCACCGTGTAGCTTTTGTTATTGAAGGTGAGCTGCTGATTCAGAATGCTCGTCTGGCCGCCGAACCGGCGTTGCCAGAGGCCGTGGCTCAAGACTACGACCGGGGTGCCGCCGGGCTTATCTTCTTCATTAGTAAACACCCGTCCGATAGCGGCCTGGACGCGTAACGCGCTGAACAGATCGGCCGACGCCTGCGCCGTCAATATGCGTTCAGGTTCGCCGCCGCCGGTGAGGTTGTAGCTGTTACGATTGAAGACGCCGATGCTCTCGAAGACATGATTCTGATTTCGCCAGTCGGTGAAGTTTGGATAAGAGATCGAGATCTCATCCATCGTCTTGGCGCTCTCAGACAAAGAAACCAAACGGTCAGCGTCGTCATAAGGCAGCGGACGCAGCAGCACTGCGTTGACCACGCTGAAGATTGCCGTGTTGGCGCCGATCCCCAGCGCCAGCGCCAGGATCACGACGAACGAGATCCCCGGATTCTTCAATAACATGCGCGCCCCAAAGCGCACGTCCTGCCAGAGTGTGTGCATAAGCTACCTCATCAACAACAATCAGTTTCCGACAACTTTTTCTCTTACTCCCTCTCCCTTTGGGAGAGGGTTGGGTTGGGGGACTGACGAGACCCCGCTACTTGATCTCACTCTGTCTTGGCAAACACGAACGATGACAAAAGAATCCTTCGCGCTAAGCTTCGCACCCTCTCCCCTGTCCCCTCTCCCAATGGGAGAGGGGAATTCAGAAGACGGCTTCATTCATACCGCAGCGCCACCAGTGGATCGACTTTCGTTGCTCGGCGCGCCGGGATGTAACTGGCGATCAACGCCACGCCAACCAGCAACACGGATAGTCCGGCAAAGATTGCCGGGTCGGTGGCGCTTACTTCGTAAAGCAAACTGGTCATGACTCGGGTCAACGCGAAAGCTGCGATCAATCCGAGCCCTATGCCGATAAGCGCAGTCAACATTGCTCGCCCAATGATCAGCCGGAGAATGTCGCGCGCGCTGGCGCCGAGGGCCAGCCGCACACCCATCTCCTGCAACCGCTGCGTTACCGAGTAACCGATCACGCCATAGATACCAACCGTCGCCAGCATCAACGCCAGCGCCGCGAAAAGACCAACCAACAGCATGTTGAATCTTTGCGGCGCAACCGCTTTGGCGAACAACTCGTCCATGGTCGTGATTTCAGACAGCGGCTGATCCTTGTCGACGGCTGCTACCTCGCGTCGAACGGCCGAAGTCAGCATGGCCGGATCGTTTTTGCTGCGAATCACCAGCGTCATGTATTGCCAGGGATTCTGGTCGGCAACGACGTACATGGCGGGGCGCGACACGATACTCAAATCCGTGTGCTTCACGCTCCCAACCACGCCGATGATGGTGGCGAAGCCGTGATCCGCGCGCCCGCCCTGCTCATCGATACGTTTGCCGACCGGGTCTTCGCCGGGAAATACCTGGCGCGCGAATGTTTCGTCGATGATGATCGAGTTGGCGGTATTCGCTCTGTCCTGATCTGTGAAGTAGCGCCCTTTGCGCAGCGGTATCTGCATGGCGCGAAAGTAATCCGGTGTGATGACCCGGAAGTCCGCGGTTTGAATCTGACCGAGATCAACCGGCGCCGGCCGGCCTTCGACGGTAAAGCCATCCAGCTCTTCCTGCCCACTGAGCGGCAGGTGCGAAACGGCGGCGGCCACTTCCACTCCCGGGATGGCGCGTGCGCGCTCCACCACCTGCTCAAAGAACCGCGACATCTGAGCGTCTTCTTTGTACTTCGCCTGCGGCAGCGCGAGATTAATCGTCAGCAGATGATCGGGAGCAAAACCCGGTTTCACGTTCTGCAGGCGCACGAAGCTCTTGATCAATAATCCCGCGCCGATCAGCAGCACGAGCGAGAGCGCAACTTCCGAAACTACCAGCATGCTGCGCGCACGTTGGCGACGACGGCCGCCCATGGCGCTGCGTCCACTCTCTTTCAGCGATTCGTTGAGATCGGTTTTAGACGCCTGCAGCGCCGGCACCAGCCCAAAGAGCACTCCGGTGATCAGCGAGACCGCAAACGTAAACCAAAGAACACGGCCGTCAATGTTGATTTCACCGAGACGCGGCAGCCGGCCGGAACCGTAGGCAACCAGCAGTTTGACACTCCAGGACGCCAGCAGCACGCCGAGCGTTCCACCCACGAGGGAAAGCAAGACGCTCTCAGTAAGTAGCTGGCGCACGATCCGTAAACGCCCGGCGCCCAGCGCGGTGCGAATCGCAATTTCCTTCTGTCTCGAGGTAGCGCGCGCGAGCAGAAGATTGGCAACATTGGCGCAGGCGATCAAAAGTACAAACCCGACCGCGCCCAGCAGAATCAGAATCATCTTGCGGCTGCTGCCAACGACCTGTTCGTGAACCAGGTTGACGGAGGTGCCCCAGTCCTTGGCCTGCTTTGGATCCTGCTGCTCGATATTCCGGGCAACAGCGGCCATTTGCGATTGCGCCTGGGCCAGAGTTGCTCCCGGCTTCAGCCGGGCAAGCACCGCGAGGTGATGACTCTCGCGATTCTTTCTCTGCTGATCGCTGAGCGCCGCCGGTAACCACACTTCAGTTTTTTCAAACGAGAAGTAATCAGGCAAGCCGACGTCTTTCGGGAACGCAAAATCCTTTCCCATCACTCCCTGAATCGTGTAAGCCTGCCCGTCGATCTGCATTTGCCGGCCGACCACACTCGCGTCACCGCCAAAGCGTCGCTGCCACAGTCCATAGCTCAGCATCACCACGCGCTCGTTACCGGGCTTCGCATTTTCTGCGGTGAAGTCACTGCCGAGCGCCGGCCGCGCGCGCAGCAGCGAAAGCAGGTTGACGGAAACGCGCGCGCCATCGACATGCTCTGGCGTGTCGCCGCCGGTGAGATTCCCGCCCCAACCATCGAGCATGGCCATCCCTTCGAAGAGATTGCTCTGCTCTTGCCAGTCGAGGAAGTCGCGGTAGGATGACGGCAACTTGTCGACGCCGATTCGCTTTCCGAACGGATGTGTCTGCCAGATGAAAACCAGTTGCTGAGGTTCAGCGAACGGCAGCGGCCGCAGCAGCACTGCATTGACGACAGTGAAGATGGCCGTATTAGCGCCGATGCCCAACGCCAGGGTGATCAAAGCCACCAGAGTAAAACCTGGATGCTTCAACAAACCGCGGATGCCATAGCGAATGTCCTGCCATAGTATGTGCATGCTTTCTCCCTAATGACATATAGGTCCCATATGTCCTGTGGGTCCTATATGTCCTATTCATTCGTATCGCAGCGCCACCAGCGGATCGACCCTCGCCGCGCGCCGCGCGGGCAGGTATGTCGCCAGCAGCGCGATCAGCCCCAAAAACAGGGAGACACTACCGAAGGCCACCGGATCGAGTGGACTGAGATCAATCAGAACTGTCGCCAGTAACCGTGAAATGAGCGCCCCTCCGATGATTCCCAAAATCATTCCAATCGCGGTCAACCGCAGCCCTTGCAGCAGAAACATGCGCACCACATCGGTGGGCTGCGCACCGAGGGCGACTCGAATGCCAATCTCGCGCGTCCGACGCGCTACTACGAATGACATCACGCCATATAACCCGATCGACGCGAGCAACAGCGCCAGCACTCCCAGAACACCTGATAGCCAGGCGACGGCGCGGAATGGAGCAGTCTGAAAGGCGAGATTCTCTTCCGTGCGCCGCACCGATACGCGTAGCGACGGATGAATAGTGGCTGCGAGCGCTCTTGCCAATCCCATCGTGCCGGCCGGGTCGTTTTGAGTGCGCACCAGCAGATATTGACCGGCGGAACTGTTGGGCGGCGATGGCACATATATAAAGGACTCATCGTTTTGCCACACCCACCGACTGCGTACATCTCTGGCGACACCAATTACTTCGTATTGGTGATAAGTTGGCGCCGCGTCGTTGTCTTTTGCAAATGCCTCACCTTGAGTCGCTGGCGCTGTGGCCGCAATACCGAGGCGCTTGCCCAGCGGGTCAGCGCCCGGCCAGTAGCGTTGCGCCGTCGCTTCGCTGATGACGACAAACGGCGCCTGCGCTTTTTCCTCCTGCGCAGTAAACGCACGACCGCGAACAATTGGGATAGACAGCGTTTGAAAGTACTCCGCCGAAACAAAATTAAATCTAGACTCGCGCGGGTGGTCTGCATTATCTCCAGGCAACAACAGGGGCGTGTTTCCCATTTCGCCCGACAGCGGTTGCCGGTAAGCCTCGCTTACGGTTACGACGCCGGTCGTAGCGCGCAGGCGATCCGCGAGTTCGTGGCGCAGCTCACTCTCACGAGCAGCATCCGGCTTCTCACTAGTCGCCCTGCTCATGCCAACGGCAACGGCAAATACGTTCTTCGTGCTCATGCCGGTATCAACAGTCTGAATGTGTCGCATGTTTTTGAAGAGCAGGCCCGCGCCGATCAGCAGCGAGAGGCACACCGCCATCTGGGCGACCACCAGCGTGCTCCGCAATCGCGACTGGCTTAACTTCGCATGCAGAGCCGAACCTTCTTCTTTGAGGGCTGCGGTCAGATCCGGCTTTGAAACTTGCAGAGCGGGAGCGAGTCCAGCGGCGATCCCGGCGATGGCAGCGATTAACAAAGTGAAGCCAAAGACGCGCCAGTCCGGAGTAAGATTGAGAGCAAACTGATCCGCGAGACCTTCCGGTAAAGGAACCGAGGAAAGAACAATCGGATAGAGCACGCCGAGAGTCCAGATCGCGAAGAGTAAACCGACCGCGCCTCCCGCGAGCGCGAGCATCAGACTCTCGCTGACGAGTTGCCGCACCACGCGCCAGCGGCTGGCTCCCAGCGCCAGTCGTACACCGATCTCGCGTTGTCTTCCGGCGGCGCGAGCCAACAGGAGATTCGCCACGTTGGCACAGGCGATCAGAAGCACCAAACCAAATCCGAGCAGCAACGGGAGGATGAGCGGCAGGACTTCGCCGTCAAGCGTTACGAACGTCGCGCTACTTCCCAGCTTGACTGTGGTCTTGCGACCCTTGGCCGGATAGGTCTGCGCAAGTCGTTCGGTGACGACTTGCGTCGCGGCCTCGGCTTGCTCCCGCGTCACACCGGGTTTGAGCCGGCCCAGCAGAGTGAAGACTTCAGTGTCACGATCAGTAAGCCACCGTTTGTGCCCCCAGCCACCGGCCTGGATCAAATAATCGCGAGTCATCAGTGGAGCCCAGAACGACGGAGTGTCTGGCGTTGTGCCGACAAACTCGGGCGCGGTTACACCGATCACGCTGAACGGCTGGCCTTGCAAAACGATCGTCTTGCCGACTATTTGTGGGTCCGAATCGAAACGTCGCTTCCAGCATCCATGACTAAGCACCACGACTGGCTGCTCGCCAGTCAGTCGATCGTCCTCGGGTCGCAGGCCCCGACCCAGGATCATCTCTGCGCCAAGCGCGTTGAAATAATTCCCGGTCACAATCTGGCCGAAAAGATATTCGTACCCTTCGGCAAACGCCGAGCTGTCGTCCTGGTTCGGCGGCGCTTCACCCAGCGTCGCGCGGACCTTGTTCCAGGCAACCAGATCTGAGAAGACGTCGTTTTGATCGCGGTACTCGAGATAATCGGGATAAGAGAAGAGTCTCAAACGGCGTCCTTCCGCATCGGTGCCGCCGTCGAGATTGACCAGGGCGTCGGGATCCTTCAGCGGCAGCGGTTTGAGCACAAACGCGTCGAAGACCGTGAAGAGCGCCGCGTTGACTCCGATTCCCAATGCGAGCGTGAGCACGGCGACGGCGGTGAAGGCGCGAGCTTTCAGCAACGCGCGCGAACCATAGCGAATGTCTTGCCAAAGTTTGCCCATGATTTTCAACATTTCGACTTCAGACTGGCTCCCTCTCCCTTTGGGAGAGGGTCGGGGTGAGGGACTGAGCATGACCGCTACTTTGATCTCGCATTGTCCCTGGCCAACACGAGGGATGCTTAAGGAAATAATCCCTAGCTTCGCACCCTCTCCCCTAGCCCCTCTCCCACAGGGAGAGGGGAATCACGCTCAAGTCTGTGCCACTCATCATTCGTCTCTCAGTGCCACCAGCGGATCGACCTGCGTCGCCCTCCACGCGGGAACAAAGCAGGCCAGCAGCGCCACTGTCATCAACAACAAAGTGATCGTCGCGAAAGTCATTGGATCGGTCGCGCTGACGCCGAACAGCATCTTCGCCAGAAGGCGGGTGAGGCCCAGCGACACGATCAGTCCCAGCGCGATTCCGGCAACGGCCATCTTCAATCCATGACTTAAGACGAGCCGCAGCACGTCCCTTCGTTGCGCGCCGAGAGCGATGCGAATGCCAAGTTCGTGTGTCCGTTGACCGACCAGATATGAAATGACGCCGTAGATGCCGAGGCTCGCGAGCAGCAACGCCACCGCCGCAAATGCGCCAAAGAGTTCCATCGAAAATCGCTGCTGGGCCAGCGTGCCGGCAATTACTTGATTCATCGTCTGCGGATTAGAGATGACATTCTCTTTGTTCTGATCTGCTATGACGCGACGAATGGAATTGAGCAGCTCCGGCCCACTGTCGACCGAAGCGCCGTTGGAACGCACCAACGCACCCATGCGCAGGGGAAGGTTGTCATCCGATAAAGCCCTGAACGGAACATAGAGTTGAGCCTGAAGCGCCTGGTCGTCGTTTCGATCCAAACTCCACTGGTTAACGTGCCCGACCACGCCGATGATCTGCGACGGCTCGGGCGTTCCAGCCAGGTAGATTCGCTTGCCGACTGGATCCTCGGCGCCGAAGTATTTGCGGGCAAAGGCTTCGTCAATCACGGCCACAGGTAAAGATCGCTCATCATCCTGCGGCGTAAAGAACCGGCCCTGCTTGAGCGCGATACCCATCGAGTTCAGGTAACCGGGCTCGACCCGATAGATCAGCGCCATGTTCATCTCGCTTTGGCTTGAAGGTTTGGGCTGGCCGTCGATCCAGAAGAACAAGTCGTCCTCGGTTTGCAAAGGAATTGCGCCCGTCGAGAGTGACGCTGCGCTGACCCCGGGGATGGAGTTGAGCTTTTCACTAAGCTCGCGCACGGCGGCGCGCGCCGCTTCCGGGCTGCCGTTACGCATTGACGGCGGCAGGTTAAGTCCGAACGTCATGACGTTGTCGGGACGAAATCCTGGATCAACTTTCCAAAGCGCCGATAGGCTGCGGATCATCAATCCCGCGCCGATCAGTAAGACGAGCGCCAGTGCCATTTCAACCGCGACAAAAATGCCTTGCGCGCGCGCGCGCCCGCTACTCGCTCCGCGCCCGCCCTCTTTGAGCGTTTCCGAGAAGCGCCCCCGCGAAATCTTTAGCGCCGGAACCAGGCCTGCCAAAATCCCGGTGAGCAACGAGATGACAAACGTGAAAAGCAGGACCCGGCTATCCAGCCCGACCTCCCCTGCCCGTGGCAGTGCGGTGGGCAGCGCAGTCAGCGCGAGCTTTGTGCCCCAACCTGCGACCACCAATCCAAGTGCGCCACCCGCTAATCCCAGCAAAGTGCTCTCAGTGAGAGATTGGCGCAGCAAGCGACGCCGGCCGGCGCCCAATGCGGAGCGAATGGCGAATTCGCGTGCCCTGCCGGTCGATCGCGCCAGCATCAGGTTGCTGACGTTCACACAGGCGATCAGGAGCACGAACCCGACTGCTCCGAGCAGCATCAACAGGATCGGCCGCATGTCGCCGACCACTTGTTCCTTGAGGGGTATGATTGTCGAGCCGTTGCCGCGGTTGGTCTCAGGGTAAGCGTTGGCGAGATCCCGCATTACTCGGTTCAGATCTGACCGGGCCTGCTCGATGGTGACGCCGGGCTTGAGCCGGCCAATTCCGTGCAGACCGAAAGCAACGCCCCGGTTCTTAAGCGGGGGACCGTTCCACTGGCCGATAGGCATATAAACATCGACGTCGCGAACCAATGTAAAGCTCGCCGGGATCACGCCCACGACCGCGTAGCTCTTGTCGTCGAGCGTAATCCCCTTCTGAAGTACGTCCGCCGCTGAACCGAATTTGCGCTGCCACAGATCCTCACTGATAAGGGCCACCGGGCCTGAGCCGGGCTCATCTTCGTGAGGCATGAAGGTCCGGCCCAGCAAAGGCTTGAGACCGAGCACCGAGAAGAAGTCCGCGGAAACCAACCGCGCATTAACACGCTCCGGTTCGCCTGCACCTATCAGACTGAAGCCGAACGCACGCGAAACTGCCATGGACGAGAACGTCTGGTTCTGCTTTTGCAAATCACGAAAGTTCGGGTAAGGGATGGCGCCGGCTTCGAAATTCGGTTTGCTTTGGTGGAACGTCACTAACTGCTCAGGCTGCGGATAGGGCAGCGGATTAAGCAACACGCCATTGACTACCGAAAAAATCGCCGTGTTCGCGCCGATTCCCAGCGCGAGCGAAAACACCGCGACGATCGTGAATCCTGGCTGGCGCCAAAGACCCCGCAACCCATAACGAATGTCCTGAAGTAAGTTGTTCATCAGCCTGCTCCTATTTCTTACTCCCTCTCCCTTTGGAAGAGGGTTGGGGTGAGGGTTTTAGTAACGCCACCTGAACAGATTCGTTTTCTTTTTTTTCCGTTCCTTAAGCCCTCATCCCCGGCCCTTCTCCCAGTGGGAGAAGGGAGAAATTCACTATTCGTATCTCAGCGCCCCCAATGGATCCACATGCGCAGCCTTACGCGCGGGCAGCCAGCACGCAATCAGCGCTACGAGCGTCAGCAACCCCGCGATCACCGCGAAGGTCAATGGGTCGGTACCTGTCACGCCGTAAAGCTGCTCGGCCATCTGTCGCTGCCACGCATCCTCTGCGAAATACTGGCTTGCCAGGAGTCGCTTTAACCCATACCCGGTCAACGCGCCCACAGCCAGTCCGAGCAACACCAATCTCATTCCCTGCCAAACGACCAGCCGCAGGACATTTGCCGTTTGCGCGCCCAGCGCCATGCGAATGCCGATCTCGTTCGTGCGTTGGGCCACCGAATAGGCCAACACACCAGAGAGTCCGATGGCCGCGAGCAAAAGCGCGGCTCCGCCGAAAAAGGTCAAGAGCCGCGCGGACAAGCGTTCCCGTCCCAACGTGGCTTGCGATCGGGCTGTTTGCGTGCCGAGTTCAGTGACCGGCAGATTGCTGTCCAATTCGCGCACCACTTGACGAACTGTGGCGGCCAGCGCGGTTGGTTCGCCGGCTGTGCGCAGGGTGAAATGCATCTGGCCGATCTCCGCGCCCTGCTGCCGCCAGGGCGTGTAGAATAGCGGCTGGAGATCTTCGCGTTGGCTCATGTATTTGGTGTCGGCGACGACACCGATGATCTCGATTTCACGCTTGTGGTCGTTAATGGTGATCCGCTTGCCCAGCACGTCTTCGTTGGGGAAGAACTTGCGCGCAAAGCTTTGACTGACGAGAGCGACTTTGGGCGCATGCTCATCGTCCTGCACCGTGAAGCCGCGTCCGTGCAGGAGCGGGATTTCCATCGTCGCGAAATAGTTCTCGCGCACCATCTGCCGCATAGTCTCGTGTTCCACGGCAGTCCCTTCAGTCTCGCCCGGCAGCAGGAAGTCGTTGAAAAAGTTGTCATCCGCGATGAGCGCGACTTTCCCGAAAGTTGCCGCGCGCACGCCGGGCAGGTTATCCAGCCGCGCGAAGAGTTGCTGATAGAACTGCCACAGCCGTTCATCTTTGTATCCACTCTGCTCCGGCTGCAAGGTAAAGACCAGGAGGTTCTCTTGATTGAAGCCGAGGTTGACGCGTTGCAGATTGGAGAGCGTGCGGATGAACAAACCTGCGCCGACTAATAAGAGCAACGAGAGCGCCACCTGCGCGACAATCAGCCCTTTGCTCAGGCGCGATACCGCACTCGTTGTGCGGCGGCTCTGTTTGAGAGAGGTCGCTAAATCCGGGCTCGTGGCGCGCCATGCGGGCGCCAATCCGAACAGCACGCCCGTCAGGAGCGAGACAGCCAGCGTGAAAGCCAGCACCCGCCAATTCAGACTGAGGTCAACGCCGCTGGGCAGGAATCTCGCGTCCTTGTCGGTCAGCGCCAGGAGCACGCCCTTACCCCAAAAGGCGAAGAGCACGCCGACCGTTCCGCCTAACACCGCGAGCAGCACGCTTTCGGTCAGGAGTTGTCGCACCAGGCGCCAACGCCCCGCGCCGACCGCGAGCCGCACATTAATCTCTGCAGTGCGCATGGCCGCCCGCGCCAGCAACAGGTTCGCCACGTTGGCACACGCGATCAGCAGCACGAGCGCCACCACGATGAAGAGTCCATAGATGGTGGCCGTATAAACTCTGCGCATGTCCAGCATCCCGCGACTGCCGGACTCCGCAATCAGGCGTGGGTAATCTTTCGGATCGAGTTGCGCCGGTTCACTCGCTTTGCGCGGCGGGGGCCTGACTTCCAAAGCGTAGGCTTGGAACGTACCGTTCAAGCTGTCGCGGGCCTGTTCGTAGGTTGCGCCTGGTTTGAGCCGCCCCATCAAGTTCAGCCACCAAAGGCCCGGTTCTTTCGCCGTGCCCAGAATGCTCTTTTCACCCAGCAGCAACGGCTCGCAGGCAAGGGGGATGGTGACGGCCGGGTGATAATCCACTTGCGAGGTGCCCGTGAAGGCAGGCGGCGTGACACCGATGATGGTGAATGATTGCTTGTTGAGTTTGAGCGTCTGGCCAATGACGTCGAGCCTGGCGTCGAAACGCTCCTGCCAAATCTGATGGCTGAGCACGACCACTGGCGCGGCACCTGGCTTGTCATCTTCGTCAGTGATCCCACGCCCCAGGCTCGGTTGAACTTTCAGCCCGGCGTAATAGCCCCCTGACACGGCTTGCCCACTGATCAATTCTGCTTGCTCGTCCACCACTGCCGTCAATTCACGAAGCGGAGCGAAGGCAAAGAAATCGGCGAGCGGGCTGTCAGACGCTTGCGTCCGCGCCTGGCGCATCTTTTCAAAGATGTCGTAGCGAAACAGCGAAAGCCCCTTGATGTCCGGCGGCCCCGGCACCGTCGATGTGCCGCTCGCCCCATTTATCCTGAATGGGCGTCCGGCTTGCCATTCAAAGAGCACTAAGCGCTCCGGCTCAGTGACGGGCAGCGTTTTCAGGAGCACGGCATCTACCACACTGAACAGCGCCGTGTTTGCGCCAATGCCCAACGCGAGTGAAAGCACAGCTACGATCGTGAATCCCTTGTGCTTGATCAGCATTCGCAAGCCGTAACGGATGTCCCGGATTAAGTTGCTCATCAGCTTGCTCCTATTTCTTACTCCCTCTCCCTTTGGGAGAGGGTTGGGGTGAGGGTAGTAATAACCCCACCTGAATACATTCCTTTTTCTTCTTCTTTCTTCCCTAAGCCCTCATCCCCGGCCCTTCTCCCAGAGGGAGAAGGGAGAGATTCACTACTCGTAACGCAACGCCACCAATGGATCGACTTTCGTCGCCCGCCGCGCCGGGATGTAAGAAGCGACGAGCGCGACGAAACCCAACAACAGCGGCACGCCCGCGAACGTCAGCGGGTCAGTCGCGCCCACACCGTAAAGGAAGCCGACTATCACGCGCGTCGCGGCGACTGCGAGTAGCAATCCCAACGCGAGTCCAACCGCGATGACGAACAGGCCTTCACCCAGCACGAGTCTCAGTACATCCTTTTCCTTCGCGCCGAGCGCCATCCGCACACCGATCTCGCGCGTGCGTTGCGCGACTGAGTAAGAGACGACTCCGTAAATCCCAATCGCGGCGAGCAGGAGTGCCAGCACCCCAAAGCCGCCCAGAGTCCACGCGGCCACCCGCGAGGGAAACAGCGACAGATCCAGTTGGTCACGTAGCGTCTTCACGTCCGCAACTGGAAGGTTCGCGTCGAGCGCGCGGATCTGTTCACGCACTGCCGTGGCGACGGACTGCGGCTCGCCCTTGGTGCGGATTACCAGAGTCATCTTCGGATCGTAGGACTGTAGCAGCGGCTGATAAATGTAGGGGTGGGGCGTCTCGCCGAGCGAGCGGTACTTGCCGTCGCGGGCCACGCCGATGACTTCAAGAAACGGCCCCTCTGGCCCGCTTACGCTAACGCGCTTGCCCAAAGCGTCTTCACCCGGCCAAAGCGTAGCGGCCAGCGTCTCGTTGACTGCGACAACTCCAGGCGCACCTTTACGATCTGTCTCGGCGAAATCGCGACCGCGCACGAGCGGCGTTTCCATCGTCTTGAAATAATTCGGGCCCACCACGTTGAAGCCGGTGCTGATCCCTTCATCTGTTTGTTTGTCGCGACTGCCTTCCTTGAAAACCTGGAACTGCGCAAAAGAGAAACCGAGTTGCGCGAACCTCACCAGGCTCGCGCGCTCGACACCCGGCTGGGCTTCGACCCGAGTCAGCAAATCGCGGTAGAAGTTCTCGCCTTCAGTTTCCTTGTAGCGCAACAGCCCCAGATTGATGGATACGGTCAGGGCTCGCTCGACGCGGAAGCCGGGATCAATTGTGTTCGCGCTTTGCAGCGAGCGGATGAAGAGGCCGGCGCCAACAAGCAGTACTACCGAGAGCGTGACCTGCGCCGTCACGAACACTGCGCGCAGGCGCGAGCGACGAGAACCCGCTCGCTGCGCGTCTTCGCTCTTAAGAGCCATGACAATGTCCAGCCGCGAAGCCTGCAGCGCCGGCGCGAGTCCGAACACGATGCCGGTGATGACTGATACGGCCAAGGTGAAGGCGAGTACACGCCAGTCCAATCCGAGCTCGAGCGAAGCGAGCGGTGTAGTTTGCAGATAAGAGATCAGAAGCTGATTCGCCCACAACGCCAGCAGCAAACCCAGGGCGCCGCCGGCAACGCCGAGCAGAATGCTCTCAGTCAGCCACTGACGAACCAGACGCGGGCGGGTTGCTCCGAGAGCTTGGCGGATAGCAGTTTCACGTCGACGGACGGCGGCGCGGGCCAAAAGCAGGCTGGCGATATTCGCGCACGCGATTAGCAGCACGAGTGCAACTACGACCATCACGATACCCGCCAGCGGCAACGCTTCCTCTCGATCTCGCGGGTCCATGCCGCCATTCATGGAGAGAAGTTGAACGGTGCGCAGCGTCTCGGCACTGACTTTGCCGCGATAAGCCTCGGCAACATGTCGCGCGACCGTAGTCAACTCTGTTCCGGCCTGTTCACGCGAAACGCCAGGTTTCAGGCGCGCAAAAACCGCCAGCCAATGGCTGTCCCGCTCCTTGAATCTGTTCGATAAAGGGTCCGCCGATCTGGAGGCCTCTGGCGGGTTGAGCACCGGCTGCATGGAAAGCGGCACCCACAACTCGCGGTTGAGTCCCGCCTCAGTGCCGATGAAGTTCTTTGGCGCGACGCCAACTACGGTAAAGCCAAGGCCATTGATGGAAATCTGCCGGCCGATGATGGTCGAGTCGGAATCGAAGCGCGTGCGCCAGAGATGCTCGCTCAAGACGACGACAGGAATCGGCGTCTGCCCCTCCGCCCTGGCAAATGTGCGACCCGCGAGGGCGCCGACGCCGAGCACGTCAAAATAGTTCTCGGTCACGTATTCGCCCTTGATGAGTTCCGGCTCGCCGGTTCGCGCGAGACTGAACTCGCTCGTGCCCGTAACTGCTGCCATGCCTGCGAAGCTTTGTGTCTGCTCTCTATAGTCGAGATAGTCGGGGTAAGAGATAGGCGCGCGCAGCCACACGACCCGACTTTGTTCGTTGACCATTGGTACAGGACGAATGAGGATGACGTTGACGATGCTGAAGATCGCTGTGTTAAGACCGATGCCCAGCGCCAGCGATACTACCGCGACGACCGTGAAGCCCGGCGTCTTCCAGAGCATCCGCAACCCGTAACGCAAGTCTTGTAATAGGGCCTTCATACGTATTCCATTCATGATGTCCGACAAACTTCAGTTCGTCGTTGGTCTCCAACAAGGATCCGCGTACGCCGAATCGACAAACTGAAGTTCGTCGGATCACAGACTGAAGTCTGTGCCACTTTTCATTCGTACCTTAGCGCCACTAACGGATCGACCTTTGTCGCGCGCCGCGCCGGGATGTAACAAGCCACGGCGGCAACCAGAGTCAGGCCCGCGGCGATCACGCCGTAAGTCAGCGGATCATTAACCTTCACGCCATAGAGCATGCTCTGTAGATTCAGTTGGCTCTCGAGATATCTGGTCAGCACGTAAGCACCCGCCAGGCCCAACCCCACGCCGATCAGCGCGAGAGTCATCCCCTGCAGCAGAATCATCTTGAGCACGTCACCGCGTTCTGCACCGAGTGCCATGCGAATACCGATCTCGTGCGTGCGACGCGACACGGCATAAGCCAACACGCCGAATAAACCGATCGCCGCGAGTTGCTGCGCCAGCAGACCAAACAGCGTCATCAACTTCGCGAACAGCCGTTCCATTCGCAGCGTCTCGTCGGCCTGTTCGATCTGCGTCTTGACACTATTGAGTGGCAGATTAGCGTCCACTTCGCGCACGGCCTGGCGGACGGCGGCAACGGCGGCTGTAGGATCTCCCGTCGTTCGCACCTCGAAGGTTGCACCTCTCATTCCGTTCAGCTCCTGGCGCCAGGATGAATAAGCCGTGGGCGGAAAGTCGTCGCGCTGCCGCGTGTATTTTGCGTCCTTCGCGAGACCTACGATCTCGACTTCATCAGGTTTGCTGGAATCGAAAGTGAACCGTTTGCCGATGGGATCTTCATTCGGAAAGTACTTACTGGCGAAGGTTTGATTGACCACTGCTACCTTGGGGGCCTTGGCGTCGTCCTGCGGTTTCAAAGTCCGTCCGGCGAGCAATGGAATCTCCATCGTCTCCAGGAAGTTTTCGCGCACGTTGTGGATGTAACCTTCACCGCTCGCTTTGATTCGCCCTTCGGAATCAGGCGGAGCACTCAAGTCGCGGCGCAGATAGACATCGCGCGAACTCATACTCTGCGAGAGCAAAGTCGTGCGCGAAAACGTGACGGCTTGCACACCGGGCACCGCTTCCAGGCGTTCGCCCAACTGTTGATAAAGCTGGACCAACTTGTCGCCCTTGTAACCGGCCAATCCTGGTTGGATTCCGAACAACAACAAATTCCGTGTGTTGAATCCCGGATCGACTCGCTGCAGATTCAGCAGAGTGCGCACAAAGAGTCCCGCACCGATCAGCAGCAGCAACGACAGCGAGACTTGCAGAACTACCAGACTGCTACTCAGCAGTGAACGGGTTGAAGCGCTCGAACCGCGTCCGCTATCTTTCAGAGTCGGCGTCAAATCCAATTTGGTCGAACGCCACGCCGGCGCCAGACCGAAGACAAGCCCTGTCAGCAGCGAAAGCGCAAGCGTAAAGCCAAGCACTCGCCAATCAAGTTGCGGCTCGAGCGCCCGCATGCCCCGCCCGCCCCAGACACCGACCGAGAGCAAGCCATCTTTGATCCAGAGTGCAAATAAGATCCCGACAGTTCCTCCCATAGCCGCCAACAGCACGCTTTCAGTCAGCAACTGCCGGATCAAACGCCAGCGGCTGGCGCCCAGAGCCAGACGCAACGCGATCTCTTTCTGACGTGATGCGGCCCGCGAGAGCAGCAGATTCGCTACGTTCGCGCAGGCGATCAGCAGCACCATGCCGACTATGCCGAGCAGCAGGTAAAGCGAAGGCGCAAACTGCCTGCGCGAATTCATTTCCCCCTGGCCCCCCGGATCGAGAAACAGACGCGGATACTGTTGCGGCTCGAGATTCTTGACCGCGTTCCCGCCGCTTGACTGCGCCTCAGTTTGTCGCGCCGTGCGGTGCTCGATCACGGATTGGAGAAAAGCATTTTCCAACTGAGCCCGCGCTCGCTCGGCGGTTGCGCCCGGCTTCAGGCGGCCCATCAATCGCAACCACCAAACTCCCGCGCCATTCAGATACGAGCGCTGACGGTCAACATACATCGATGGTTCCCAGGCGATCGGAATGGTCACGTCCTGCGTCGAGCCGGCGTCCATCGTGCCTTCAAAACCCGCCGGTGTGACACCAACAATCGTGAACGCGATGTTATTGAGGTTGATCTGTTTGCCGACAATCTGTTGATTGCCGCCGAAGCGCTGTTGCCAATAGCGATAGCTGATCACAGCAGCGGGACTGGCCGCCGCCTTGTCGTCTGCATCGGTGAGCGTTCGGCCAAGTATTGTTTGCACACCGAGCCCGGCGAAATAATTTCCGGACACGGCTTGTCCGCTGGCCACATCGGCTTGCCCGTCAGCAGTCACGTTCAAACCGACGTTTCCGAAGGCGAAGATCTCGGACAGAGCGCTTTGCTGCTCGCGCATTCGTTGAAAGCTCTGATAAGGAAACGAAGTCATAATTCGCCTCCCCGCCTCATCGGTTCGGGAGCTGCCGTTATAGCTGCCGACACTGAACTCGCGCGGCGCCACGGATCTGAAAAGCACCAGGCGCTCCGGCTCTTTGACGGGCAGCATCTTCAGCAACAGTGAATCGACAATACTGAACAGCGCCGTGTTCGCGCCTATCCCCAGCGCGAGTGAAAGCACGGCGATGGCAGTAACGCCCGGCGCCTTTCGCATCATCCGTAAGCCATAACGCAAGTCCTGCGATAGAGCGTTCATGATCTATGTCCCTCAACCGGCCTATATAGGTCCGATACGTCCTATAGGCCCTATTAGCTCTTCCTCATTCATATCGCAGCGCCACCAACGGGTCGACTCGGGTCGCGCGCCTGCCGGGCAGGTAACAAGCAACCAGCGCTACACCAATCAACAGGATCGCGATGCCGGCGAACGTGGTCGGATCAGTTGGTTCAACCCCGAACAGCATTCTGGTCATCAGTCTGGTCAGACCGAACGCACCCATCAGCCCGAGGACCACACCGATCAGCGTTAGCGTCATTCCGTGGCGGAGCACCAGCCGAAAGACATCGCGTGGTTGGGCCCCGATGGCCAGCCGGATCCCGATCTCATGCGTGCGCTGGGAGACTGTGTAACTCATCACGCCATAGATGCCGACAGCAGCCAGAATCAAAGCCAGCGAGGCGAGGATCGCGAGCAGTGTCATGGAAAGCCTCTGGGTGCCGAGCGATTGGTCAATGGTCCGCTCCATCGTGCTCACGTTGAAGACCGGTTGATTCGGATCAAGCGCCTGCACCTCGCGGCGCACGGCGGCAGTCAGATTCAAAGGATCTGTATTGGTGCGAACGAGCAGGTTCATTCGCGGCGCCAGGAACGGCAGCAGGTCGTTGGGAGCCTGGTTGAATGGAAGATAGAGTTGCGGTTGCACGCGCTCTTCGGCGTCCAGGCCGAAGTGTTTGACGTGCGCGACGACCCCCACTATTTCCCCATCAGGATTGGTCTTGCCATCACCCGCGATGTAATGTCCCAGTGGTTCTTCATTGGGAAATTGTTGGCGCGCGAAAGTTTCGTCAATCACGGCGACCCGCGGGCTCTTTTGTGTATCCTGAGCAGTGAAGAACCTGCCTTTGACAAGGCGGATCCCCATCGCTTGCAGATAGTCGGGACTGGCGATGTAGAGCATGGTCTGCGGCTGTTTGCCGGGTTCGGTCTTCGGACGTCCGACAATGGCGAACGAAGTGTCGGCTGTCATTCCCAGCGGCATGCCGTTCGAGAAAGCCGCCGCCTCAACGCCGGGCAGTCCCGCGATGCGTCGATTCAAATCGTTGAAGAAGTTGAGGACTTTCCCGCCTTCATCCTTCTTCGCGTTAAGCGCAAGCTGCATCGTGAGCAGGTTCTGCGGCTTGAAGCCGGGGTCGGTATCGAGGATGCGCAGGAAACTCTTAATCAAAAGCCCCGCGCCGACTAAGAGCACCAGCGAGAGCGCGACTTCGGTGACGACCAAAGTGCTGCGCAACCAGTGGCGGCGCCCGCCCGCTGTCGAACTGCGCCCGCCTTCCTTGAGCGTATCGTGCAAGTCGGTCTTCGCGGATCCAAGTGCGGGCGCCAAACCGAAGAGGATGCCGGTCAAGAGAGAAACAGCCAGCGTGAAGATGAGGACCCGACCGTCTAATTTGATCACCGCGTTCGATGGCAGACTGTCAGCGCCGGCAGTACGCAGAAAGTCAATGCCCCACAAGGCGAGGAGTAAGCCGAGGACGCCGCCCACAATCGCCAGCAGCACGCTTTCAGTTAGCAGTTGCCTGACGATACGCAGACGTCCGGCGCCAAGTGCCGTCCGAATCGCCATCTCTTTGTATCGCGTTGCGGCGCGCGCCAAGAGCAGGTTGGCGACATTCGCACAGGCGATGGCCAATACAAAGCCGACTGCGCCGAGCAGGATTAACAAAGTGGTGCGTATGTCACCGACAAAGACTTCGCGCAAAGGCGTCAGCGTCGCGCTGTTTCCCTTCATGCCGTATTGATCGCCTATGCGCTGGGCCATCGCGATGAGTTCGGCGCGGGCTGTCTCAACCGTCACGCCCGGCTTCAGACGTGCAATCGCGTAGATGCCGGGATGCTCGCCGCGCGCTTTCATCTCGTCGGCGCGCAATCCGATCGGCACGAACACGTCGGTCGGCGTACCGTAGACATAACTCTCCGGCAGCACGCCAATAACCGTGTAGCTCGTGTCGCTCAAGGTCACTTGTTTGTTGACAATTGCAGCGTCTGAGCCAAAGCGACGCTGCCATAAGCCATGACTGATGATGCAGACGGGAGTCACACCCGGCCGATCTTCTGCCGGAGAGAAACTCCGTCCCAACGCGGGCTTGACCCCGAGCACGTCGAAGAATTCCGCCGACACTCCTCTTCCGGCCAGGCGTTCCGGCTCATCCACTCCGGTCAGATTGAGGCTGCGAAACTGCATCGCCGCGATCCCGGAAAAGACTTTGTTCTGCTCGCGCCAGTCGAGAAAGTTCGGGTACGAGATGGACATCTGCGGCACCTGAGGGCTGTCTTCCGAAAGCCGCACGAGTCTGTCCGGATCGGCGTAAGGCAACGGCCGCAACAGCGCCGCGTTGACGACTGAGAAGATCGCCGTGTTGGCACCAATGCCCAGTGCCAGCACAACCACGACGATCGCAGTCACGCTCCAATTCTTCCGCAGCATGCGAACGGCGAAGCGTATGTCCTGCCAAAATGCGTTCATCTTTTCTCCTTTAACAAAGCTATAGGTCTATAGGTCGCATAGGGTCCTATTACTCATATCTCAGCGCCACCAAAGGATCGACCTTCGTCGCCCGCCGTGCCGGCAGATAACAAGCAAGCAAAGCAACGGCGATCAGCAAACCCGCGATCGAGACAAAGGTCAGCGGATCGGTCGGGCTTATTCGGAACAGCAAACGAGACATCAAACTGGTTGAAAGCCAGGCCGCCGCGAGCCCCAGCGCGACCCCGGTCAAGACCAGAATCATCCCCTGCTTCAGGACCATGCGCAGAATGTCGTGCGTCTGCGCGCCCAGGGCCATGCGAATGCCAATCTCCTGGGTTCGTTGATTGACGAGATAACTGATGACGCCGTAGAGGCCGATCATCGTCAGCACCAGCGCCAGCAAAGCGAAGGTACCCATCAGGGCTAAAAGGAATTTCCGATCAGCGACGCTGCGATTCACGAGGAACTCCACCGTGCGAATCTTCCACATCGGCTGGTCGGCATCAACCTTCCATAACGCCTGTCGCACCGGTTCACTGAGGCTGAGCGGCTCGACCGTAGTGCGAATAACGACGGTGGCGAAGTAGCCCGGCTGTTGTGCATAGGCGCCGTACATCTGCGGCCTGGGCGCTTCTTCCAGCCAGTAATGTTTCGCATCGCCCACGACGCCCACCACGGTTGCGGTTGAACCGTCCTGAACAAATTTGACTTGCTTGCCGAGCGGATCCTGGTTGGGCCAAAACCTTTGGGCCATGGTTTGGTTGATAATGGCGACGAAAGGCGTGTTCAGTTGATCTTCACTCCCGAACAGACGGCCTTTGATAAATGGAATGCCCATCGTCCCAAAGTAATTCGGCGTCGCCGTGTTGAATCCCACTTCAGGTTCCTGACCCTTGGCCGGAGGCTCTCGATCGGGGAGGATGATTGCCGTCGTGGCGCCGTTGCCGCTGAACGGCAACCCGCGCACAAGCGCCACCGATTGCACGCCGGGAACTTCCTGAATTCGGTCCATCACCTGCCGATGAAAGTTCCAAAGGGCGACCGGCTCTTTGTACTTGGCACGCGGCAGACGGTATTCCAGACTGAGCAGCCGTTCCGGCTTGAAGCCCACATCGACCCGCAAAAGCTTGTCAAAACTTCTGATCAGTAAGCCCGCGCTCACGAGCAACAAAAGCGACAACGCTACCTGCACGATTACAAATCCGCCCCGGACGCGATTCAACCGCGCGCCCTCGCCACTTCCGCGTCCACCTTCTTTGAGAAACGATTGCAGATCCGGCCGGGCGAGTTGCAACGCCGGCGCCAGTCCGAACAGCCAACCAGTCAGAACTGAAACGCCAAGTGCAAAGAAAAGCACGCGGGTATCCAAAGTAGCTTCGGCAGTGCTGACGAAAGTTTGGGGCAGCTTCAGCAACCCGTACAGACCCCAGTGAGCCAGCAGGATTCCCAGGCCGCCACCGACCAAACTGATCAAGGTAGTCTCTGTTAGCAGTTGACGAATCAGGCGCCAACGGCTGGCGCCCAGAGCCGCGCGCACGGCGATCTCTCTATGCCGCGCCAGCCCGCGAGCCAACAGCAGGTTCGCCAGGTTCGCGCAGGCGATCAGCAGAATCACTCCGACCGCAGCGAACAGTAACCAGAGCATCGGGCGCACGCCGCTGACCATGTACTCACGAAAACTCTCCACCCTCGCGGTGCGGCCGGCATTCTCTTTCGGATAGGACTGTGCCAACTGGCTGCCAATCGTGCGTGCTTCAGCCTGCGCCTGCGTCAAGCTAACGCCGGCTTTGAGATGACCCAGAGCAAATAGGAAACGCGCATCTCGCTGGCCGGTGTTGCCGGGAAAGTTTGGCATCGGCATCCACACTTCGACATCCGGATCAAGCGGATGTTTGAAACTTTCCGACACCACGCCAATAACGCTGTAAGGCTCGCCGTTCAAAATCAGCTTCTTCGATCCCACGTTAGGATCGCCGTTCAAACGCTCGCGCCACATCTTCTCGTTGACTACGGCGATCTTGGCGCCGCCGGGCCGGTCTTCACCATCCGCGAAAGTGCGCCCGGCGATTGGATTGAGATTGAAAACTTTGAAGTAGTTGGCCGAGACGAAGGCGCCCCGTACGCGATCGGGTCGCTCGCCTCCGGTCACGTTCACACTCTGAGTCTGAAACGCAGATAGATCTTCGAGCGAGGGCATTTGAGCTCGGAAATCCTCTACTTCGGGAATAGAGAAGCCATCACGATCGCCACTCGATCCGGCCGTTGAGAGCAACACCAACTGATTCGGATTGTGATAGGGCAAGGCGCGAAGTAGGACCGCGTTGACGACACTGAAAATGGCGGTGTTTGCGCCGATGCCCAGCGCCAGCGTGACTACGGCCACGATCGCAAAGAGAGGTTTCTTCGCCAGCGTGCGCGCCGCGTAGCGCAGATCTTGTTGCAGTATTTGCATTTGCGTTTTCCCTGTTCTCTTCTCGCCCTCTCCCTTTGGGAGAGGGTCGGGGTGAGGGTCTGAGCGAGACTGCTGCTTGACCCACCCGGTGCGTGGCCAACACGACCGATTATTCAAAACACTTTCGCTCTAAGCTTCGCTCCCTCTCCCCTAACCCCTCTCCCAAAGGGAGAGGGGACAATCAAATTGTCCATTGACTTAATTCCACCTACCCGATCTGTTTGTTCTTCATCAGCGCTGACAAAACGCGGCCGCGCTCATAGTCCGACTTGATCGTTTCAGCAGCCTTGAGGAAGCCTTCTTTCAAACGGGCGTCACCTGCATAAGCGCTCGACGCTTCCATCAGGAAGGTTGCTTTCTCATAGTCAGAAGACATGCGGCTGGCGGAATTGAGCATTCCGGACAACACTTCTTCATTCAGTTTGCCGTTCCTCAGCAGCGCTGAAAGGACGCCGTGATGCTCATAGTCCGACTCAATGCTCTCTACAGTCTGAAAAAAAACAGTTCTTAGTTCGCGATCGTCCAGATAAACGGCCGCGACGCTTTTCAGCACGTTGGCTTTCTCGTAATCCGACGACATGCGCGCGGCAGATTTGGCAATCTGAACCAACACTTCATGGCTGGGAGTGTTGTCTTTGAGCAGCGCGGTCAACACGCGCTTGTGTTCGTAATCCGATTTGATCGTCGCGGTTGCTTCAAAGAAGGCCGGCAGCGCCGTTTCTCTGCCAGTCAAGACCGCGGCGACACCAATGAGCAGTTGTGCCTGTTCATAATCCGAGGAGATTTGTCGCGCGGCTTCGCGCAGCACGTTTTGCAATGCGCCTGCGTTAAGATTTCCATTCTTGATGAGCACCTTGAAGTAGATGCCCCTGGCGTAATCCGAAGAGATGAGCCTGATCTCGTCGAGGACACCGCTCACACCCCGCTGGCGCATGATCGTCTGCACTCGCTTGTCGGCATCAATGCCGCTCTGACGAACAGCGTTGAGCACGATCTTCGCCAGCCAGTTCCGAGCTTCCTGATCCAGCGGATGTGCGTCACCGTTTAAGTAATAAGTCCGCCGCAGTTCTCCGTTGATACTTCGCCTGACTTCATACCGACGCGATTGCACATGGCGGTCTTCTTCAATGCGCACATAACCACCCTCGGAAACATCGCGAATGTCCGTGTAGTCATCAGTGAATTCCGCCTTGCCACGGATTTCGACGCGCATTTTCAATCCATCATCGCTCTGCTCCCATGTCGTCGTGTTGCGCGTTTCGTCCTTCGGCTTTTGGGCCAACGCGCCGCTCGCCTTCGGAACCAGGAAAGAAGCGAACAGTGCCAGGCTTAAAAGAATTGTTCTTGATCTTCTGCTAATCATGTTTGTAAAAACCTCCACTAAAGTTGGGAACCAGGGAATTCCCGCTAACAGGTCACCAATTCCAATGGGTCCAAGACGTCCTATTGGTCCGATAGGTCCCATCTACTCGTACCGCAGCGCCACCAGCGGATCGACTTTCGTTGCGCGCCGCGCCGGCAGATAACTCGCGAGCAAGGTCACCGCGACCAGCACCGCGGCCACGGTTGCCAGTGTCGCTGGATCATTTGGGCTAACGCCGTATAGTTGGCTCGACACCAGACGGGAAAGCCAGTAGCACCCGACGAGACCAAACGCGATGCCCCAGGCAACCAACGTCAGGCCTTGCCTTAAGATCAGTTTCAAGACGTCCCTTCGTTGCGCGCCCAGCGCCATCCGAATTCCAACTTCACGTGTGCGTTGAGCCACGGAATATGCCACCACGCCGTAGATCCCAACCGCGGTCAGCGCCAGCGCCAGCAGACCGAAGAAAGCCAGCAGCATGCTCTCCATTCGTTCGACGTAGAGCGATCGCCCGACGTGTTCGCTTAATGTTCTGACGTTGAAGATAGTAATTGCCGGCTCGAGTTGATGGAGCCGGGCCTGGATGGCGGGGACGATTTTGGTTGGATCGCCGTAGGTGCGCGCCAACAAATTCATGCTGCGCCGGTAAGACTGGGCCAGCGGCTGATACATGGTCGTGCGCGGAGCTTCGCGCAGGTTCCGGTACTTCGTATCCCGGGCCACGCCGATAACTTCGTAGGTTTCGTTCCCGTCAGAGAAGCTCTGACCTAAAGCATCTGTCTCCGGCCAAAACTTCCTGGCCATCGTTTCGTTGATGACGATTACTTTGGCCGACTTATCAGTATCGAGCGAGCGAAAGTCGCGCCCCCGAAGCAGAGGCAGTTCGGTCGTCTCAAAGAAGCGCGGTCCCACCGAAATGACGTCGATGGAAAATGGTTCATTCAAAGCGGGTTTTGTCCGATTGGCCGGACCCGACATGCGGCTGCCTCCGGCCGACACGGGCAGAGCACTGGCTAAACTCATCGATTGAACTCCCGGAACTGTCGGCAGGTTCTCTAAAGCGGAAGCGTAGAAACTCGCGCCTCGTTTGTCGTCGTATCCCTGAAGTTCCATGTTCAGGGACATCGCCACCACGTTGTCACCCTTGAATCCTTTATCGATTGACTGCAGCTTCCAAAGGCTGCGCAGGAACAGACCCGCGCCGGCCAGCAGAATGAGAGACAGCGTCACCTGCGTCACAACTACGAAACTGTGAAGCGAAGGGCGGCGACGAAAAGTGCGTGTGGTAGTTGTCGAGTCCTTGAGGATCGGAACAAGATCGAGTCGCGATGCGCTGAGTGCCGGTGCTACTCCGAACAAGAGTACTGTCAGCACGGAAACGATTGAAGTGAAAAGCAGAACTCTCAAATTCGGTGAGACATCGAGGGCCAATTCCCCCGCTACGCGCGTTTGCAAACCGGAAGCAAGTCCCGAGGTCCATACGGCCAACAATAGTCCGAACGCGCCGCCGATGATCGCCAGCAACATGCTTTCAGTCAGAAGCTGTCGCACAATACGCCAGCGACTGGCGCCCAGGGCGAGCCTAACTCCAATCTCTTTTCCCCTAGCCCTGGCTCGAGAGAGCAACAGACTGGCGACGTTGGCACACGCAATGGCGAGGATCAGCGCCACTGCGATCAGCAACATGGTCACTGGACGCGATAGCTCGGCAACATAGAAATCGTTGCCACCCGCTATGGGCCTCAACACGGCGCCCCAGTTTCCGCTTTCCCGCGCTTCCTGCGACACGCCCGGCAGGAGCGAGGTGAGTTCCGTCTGCGCTTGTTGAATCGTGACGCCGGGATTCAGTCTTCCGGCCAGGCTCAACCAACTCTGCGTCGGAGTGCTAAGCAGTTTCGGGTTGTCTTCGAAATCCGCCCGGTGCGGCAGCGTGACCCAAACATCTGTCGACAGACCGCGCAGCAATCCGGAAAACCCACGCGGCGCCACGCCCATGACTGAGAACGTACGCCCATTCAACGTGATAGTTTTCTGTAGCGCGCTCGGCTCGCCGGCCAAACGTCGATTCCACAGCGAGTAGCTGATAACCGCGGCACGTGGCGCACCCGGCCGCTCATCGTCAGGCGCGAATGCCGATCCGAGTACGGGTTGAACTCCGAGCACGGAAAAATAGTTTGCGCTGACGAACTCGCCTCGGATGCGTTCAGTTTGATCGCCGGCGGCGAGACCAAGATTGATGTCGGTATATGCCACCATGCCGGAAAGGGCTTTACTGTGATCGCGCCAGCCGGCGTAGAGCGGATAGGAGAAATCCGAATGAGGCTCGCCGCCTGCTTCAGTCGTGGCGATATCCACAATCTGCTCCGGATTCGGAATCGGCAGCGAGCGCAACCGAACGGCATCCAGCAAACTAAACACCGTTGTGTTAGCGCCGATACCCAGGGCCAGCGACAGCACGGCGACGAGCGTAAAGCCCGGAGTCCTGGCCAACATGCGGATACCATAGCGAACGTCTTTCAGCAGGGTGTGCATCGCCTAGTCTCCTTAAATCGGCCCATAGGTTCTATCGGTCCCCTAGCAGGGTGCTGAAAAAAGCAAAATCGCCACAGAGTCACAGAGTCACAGAGTCACAGAGATGGGAAGGATTCAGAACCTATCAGAAATGCCAACAAATGCTTACCCTCTTTGTTCTCATCTTTCTCTGTGTCTCCGTGTCTCTGTGGCTACGCTTAGTTTTTCATCAACCTCTTAGGTCTTATTTCACTCATATCGTAACGCCACCAGCGGATCGACTTTCGTGGCGCGGCGCGCTGGAATGTAGCAAGCCACTAAAGCAACCAGAGTGAGCAAGAGCGTGATCGCTCCGAACGTCAGCGGATCAGTTGCGCCCACGCCGAAGAGCAGCGTTCTCAACAATCGCGTCAGAGCAAACGATGCCAGTAAGCCCATCACGAGTCCGACCGCAATCAACAGCATTCCCTGTTTCAAGATCATCTTCAACACATCGCCGACTTGCGCGCCGAGCGCCATCCGAATGCCAAATTCATGAGTGCGTTGTGACACGGTGTACGAGGTGACTCCGTAAATGCCGGCCGCGGACAGCAGCAACGCAACCCCGCTAAAAAGAGCCAGCAGGAAGAGATTGAAGCGCGGTTGAGTGACTGCGTCGTTCACAATGTGTTCCATGGTTTTGACATCTGACACCGCCGCCGATTTGTCCACTTCCGCCGCAGCGCGACGGACCGAGGCGGCCACACTTGTCGGCTCAACCGAGGTGCGGACGACCACGTACATATTGGCGAAGCTGTCTTGCAGCGCTGAAAGATAAAACTCCGGCAGCGCCTCTTCACGCAGTTCGAGGCTTCGAACATTGGCCGCGACCCCGACCACCTCCCACCACACAGGCTGTCCCTTCGGGTCTGTGTTGCCGAGGTTGATTCTTTTGCCGATCGGGTTTTCGTTGGGAAAGTCGCGGGCCGCCAGGGCCTGATTAATCATGATCACCAGCGGTGCGTTTTCGGTATCGCGCTCAGTGAATGCACGCCCTTGCACCACGGGGATATTCATCGCGCGAAAATAATCCGTGCTCACAGTCCGATAATTTCCGCCGGGCCACTTGTCTATGGTCAGCGGCGGGCGGCCTTCAATCCTGAATCCGGCGAAGGGACCTTTTTCCAACGGCAGAGTATTTATTGCTCCCACCGCTGCGACCCCCGGAAGAGCAGCAATGCGTTGTATGGTCTGGCTGTAGAAAGAAATGTAATCGGCGTCGAGCCGGTACTTGCTGCCGGCAGGCGATAACCGTACCGTCAGGACCTGTTGCGGAGTAAAGCCCGTGTTGACCGTCTGCAGTTGCAGGAAGCTGCGAAACAAGAGACCGGCGCCGACCAGCAGGACAACGGACAAGGCCACCTCGCCAACAATAAGCAGGTTGCGTAGACGGTTGTGTCGCCGGCTTCCCGATGCGCCGCGGCCACTCTCTTTCAGCGTCTCTTGAATATCAGTCTTTGAGATTTGCAAAGCGGGCGCGAGACCGAACAGAATTCCGGTTAGGACCGCGGTGACCAAAGTAAAACTGAGCACGCGCCAATCCAGTTTGATTTCGCCCAAGCGCGGAAACTCCTGCGGCAATAGCTTTGTGATCAAAGCCACACCCCACAGGGATAGTAAAAAGCCGATGGCGCCGCCCGCGAACGCGAGCATCAGACTCTCGGTAAGCAACTGGCGCATCACCCTGAGGCGCGATGCGCCCAAGGCGGTGCGAATCGCCATCTCTTTCTGTCGGCTGGCGGCGCCTGCCAGCAGCAAGTTGGCAACGTTCGCGCAGGCAATCAGCAAAACGAAACTGACCGCTCCTAACAGGAGCAATAACATCGGACGCGTCTCGCCAACCAGATGCGTGTGCAAAGAGACGACGCGATTAAAACGGCGGTTGTTTGTCTCGGGATACTGTTGTCGCAGGCGCGCCGTAATCGTTTCCATTTCACTTGCCGCCTGGCTTAATCCGACACCGGGTTTGAGCAAGGCCACCGCCGCCAGCATTCCAAAACCGCGCACCTGTGTCGGATCCATGCGTTCGTTCATAGCGGGCGCCAGTTTGTACGGCGGCACCCACACTTCGGTCTTGTCGGGATATTGAAAACCGGCGGGCGCAATTCCCACGACCGTATAGCTCGCGCCGTCGAGTGTGATGGGCTTGCCGACCAGCGCCGCATCACTGCCAAAACGTCTCTGCCAAAGAGCGTGACTGACCACGACGATAGAAGCGTGGCCTGCCTGTTCGTCCGCCGGGATAAAAAAACGACCACGTTCCGGTTCCATGCCGAACACTGAGAAGAAATTAGCGGAAGTCATCGCCAGGTCTATTCGCTCAGCCTGGTCGGCCAGAGCGAGAACGGCGGGTCGGGTGAGGATCGCGGCCAGTTGTTCGAAGACCGTGTTCTGCGCGCGCCAATCCAGAAAGTTCGCCGGCGTAACCTGGACCCGCTTCCCGCCGGCATCAAGTTCCTGAATGGCGACGATGTGATCCGCCCGGGCATAAGGCAGCGGACGCAGCAAAACCGAATTGACGATGCTGAATATTGCCGAGCTCGCTCCAATGCCGACCGCCAAAGTGACAACCACGATCGCTGTAAACCCCGGATGCTTAAGCAAACTCCGCATTCCGTAGCGAATGTCTTTGAACAGTGTCTGCATTGCTTCGTCTCCTTCAATCGGGCTATAGGTCCTATTGGTCCCATAGGTCCTATTTCATTCATATCGCAGCGCCACCAGCGGATCGACTTTCGTCGCGCGACGCGCCGGGATGTAGCAAGCCAGCAACGCCACCAGCAGCAAACCGAAGGTAACGATCGAGAACGTCAGGATGTCCGTCGGCGCGACGCCCACCAACAGACTCGCCAGCAGCCGTGTCAAACCGTAAGCTCCAGCCAATCCTACGATCACCCCAATCACAGCCAAGGACATTCCGTTTCTCACCACCAGTTTCAAAACGTCCCGGACCCGCGCACCCAGCGCCATGCGAATCCCAATCTCCTGTGTGCGTTGGGTTACGGCATAGGACATCACACCGTAGATGCCAATGGCTGCCAGCAACAAAGCTACGCCGGCAAAAATGCTCAGCATGACTGAGGAAAAACTGTAAAGCGCCAAAGAAATCGCGCGCACCTCGCGCATTGTGTGTACGTCAAAAACCGGCTGGTCCTTGTCGATGGCCCACACCTGTTGCCTAATCGGCGCCGCCATGGACGCCGGTTCGACCTTCGTCTTTGCTACGAGCACCATCGACTGCCATGCATCCTGGGCGTGCGGCACATAGAAGTCTTCGGTAATCGGAAGAGTCATGTCGTGCTTTACATCCCTGACAACTCCCACAACCTGCATCCACGGGTTCTCCTTTAACGGTCCCGTGTAGCGCATCCGCTTCCCGACCGCTTCACTATCCGGCCAGTACTTCCGCGCCAAAGTCTCGTTAACGATGATGACCGGCGAAGCGCCCGCTTTATCCTGGTCGCTGAAGGCGCGACCCTTCAGCACATCGATTCCCATCGTCTTAAAGTAATTAGGAGTGCAGACGCGATAACGGCCGACAAACTCCTGGCCAGGTGGCGGTTCAGGAACGCCTTCAATCAAGAAGCCGGTGGACGAGTTGCTGCCGCCCAGCGGAAGATAATTAACCGCGGCGACCGACTCGATCCCCGGCAGTCCCTCTACGCGACTTATCAGGTCGGAATAGAAGGCGGCGCGTTGCGCCTCTTCCTTATACTTCGCCGCCGGCAGCACCAGGTTCATCGTCAACAGACTTTCGGAATTGAAGCCGGGATCCGTTTTCACCAATTGCAGAAAGCTGCGAATCAGAAGCCCAGCACTTACCAGCAGCATCAATGAGAGAGCGACTTCGGAAACTACCAGCAATCCACGCAGTCGATGCGAACCTGATGAGGCTTGCCGCGATCCTTCTTTGAGGGCGCTGTTCAGATCGGGTTTCGAGAGCTGCCACGCCGGCGCCAATCCAAACAGCACGCCGCTCAAAACGGAAAGCAGCATGGTGAAAACCAACACCGGCGTGTTGATTCCCAGATGGTTCCATCCCGGAGCGAAACGCGCTGCTTCGCCCGGGCTCGCGGTGCGAATTGCATCGACTCCCCAATAAGCGACCAGGATGCCGAGCGCGCCGCCGAGAACTCCGAGCAGCACACTCTCAGTTAATAGTTGCCGAATTATCCGGAAGCGGCTGGCTCCCAGCGCCGAGCGCAAGGCAATCTCTCGCTGTCGCCCGCTGGCCCGCGCCAGCATCAGGTTGGCAACGTTGGCGCAGCCGATCAGCAGCACGAAACCGACCGCGGCCATCATCACCCACAACGCCGTCGAGTACATGCGGACCGTGTCTTCCAGAATGGGATAGATCACTACGCCGCGCCCGGTGTTGGTCTCGGGATATTGCTTTTCGAGCTGAGCGGCGAGGTTATCGAATTCGGCTTGCGCGCCCTGGATGGAAACGCCGGGCCTGAGCCGACCGATACCGAGGTAAGAGTGATTGCCGCGGCTGCGGGCCAACTCCGGCGTGATCGCGAGCGGCGCATAAATCTCGGCGCCCTTGGGATAGTTGAAGTCCGGCGGCATAACGCCGATGACGGTGCGCGTAATTCCGTTTGTCGAAATCGTGCGATTAACGATGTTCGGATCTGCGCCAAAGCGGCGTTGCCACAAGCTGTAAGTCAGTAGCGCTACGGCGTCTTTGCCCGGCTGGTTCTCTTCCGCGGAAAACCCACGGCCCAACATTGGCTTCACGCCGACGATATCGAGAAAATTTGGCGTGACCAGAAAACCCTGCACCCGCTCTGGCGAATCAGATCCGGTAAGGTTCGTGCTCCACCAGCGATACATTCCGAGCTGCTCAAATGATTTATTCTGCGCGTTCCAATCGAGATAATTCGCCACCGCAACTTCGTTCCGTTCAACTCCGCGGCTCGGGACTTTTTCCCAAAACGCGACGATGCGTTCAGGATCGGGAAACGGAAGTGGCTTAAGTAACAGCGCATTAATCGTGCTGAAGATGGCACTGTTGGCGCCAATGCCGATGGCCAGAGTAAAGATGGCAATGATCGTCAGGACCGGACGTTTCGCGAGGCCCCTGACGCCATAACGGATATCCTTAAGAATAGAGTCCATGATTCACATTTCCATTGCCGGTTGGTACGGCACCCTTTCTTTTGAGATCCCTCTCCCTTTTGGGAGAGGGTTGGGGTGAGGGCCCGAGCGCAACTCCCCTTTTTAGATCATCACGTCCTCGGTAAACACGACGGCTACTCATAAAACTACTTCGCCCTAAGCTTCGCACCCTCATCCCCAGCCCTTCTCCCAGAGGGAGAAGGGAGTAAATCGCCACCGACCTCATTCATAACGCAACGCAATCAATGGATTGACCTTCGAAGCTTTCCGCGCCGGCAGGAAACCTGCCAACAGGGCGACCCCGGTAAGCAGCGACGCAGCCACCAGCAGCGTCAATGGATCGGCGGCACTAAGGCCGAAGAGCTGGCTCGAGACCAAACGCGCGGCGCCCAAAGCAACCGGCACCCCGATAGCGATCCCCACCAACACGAGCACGATCGTTTCGCGCATGACCATCCAAACGATCCGGCGCCGCTCAGCGCCCAAGGCCATACGAATGCCGATCTCTTTCGTGCGCCGAACTACCCCGTGGGCCATCACGCCGTACAAGCCGATGCAGGCAAGCAAGAGGGCAAGCAACCCGAAGAAGCTGACCAGCTCGGCGATCAGTTTCTCTTGTTGCAGCGCGCCGCTGAGTTGTTCTCGTAAAGTTGTGACACCGAAAATCGGGAGTTTGGTATCTACTTGCCCGATCACCTGTCGCACTGTGGGCGCGAGGCTCGCGGGATCGCCGGCCGTACGGATTTCTACATTGCTGCTGTATGCATCCTTATCCTGCACTTGCAGTATTGGGCGATAGGCGGTGCGGCCCGCTTCCTCTTTGGCGCTCTCGTATTTCACATCGCCAAGTACGCCGACGATTTCGAGCTCCTCGCCGCGTTCGGGATCGTCTTCGTCACCGAAGTAGAAGCGCCGGCCGATCGGGTTTTCTCCGTGGAAAAAATATTTAGCGAACGACTGATTCACCACTGCGATTTTTTGGCTGGCCGGAGTATCGCGGATGTTAATTTCGCGACCCAGCAACAGCGGCACACCGAGCGTCTCGCAATAGCCGGGACCGATTAGCATGTCGTTGACGTCCATATCCTCGCCGGTCTTTGGTGTGTACCCGCGAACAGTGATCGTGCTTGACCTGCCCGTACCGGCTATGGGCGAGTAGGTGGCGATGGTGGCGGCTTTGACGCCGGGCAATTCGCCCACTCGATCGAGGACCTGGCGATAAAGCGCGCTCAGCTCGGTTGGCTTGTATCCACCCAGCCGCGGATCGATCCCCACCAGCAACACGTTGTCCCGGTTGAATCCCACATTCTCTTCCTGCAATTTCATCAGACTGCGTGCGAACAGGCCGGCGCCCGCCAGGAGAACCATCGAGAGGGCGACCTGTGCGACGACCAATGCGGAAGCCAGGCTCAAGCGCAAAACACGTCGTCCACTTCGCGATGATTTTTCTTTTATCGCGGTTGTGAGGTCGGTCTTGCTGGCGCTAAGCGCGGGCGCCATTCCAAAAACCAGACCCGCAAGCAACGTAACTCCGGCAGTAAATCCCAGCACCCACGCGTCGGGGTAAACGTCCAACGGTGCAGTTTTGGCGACCAGCGTGACCAGAACTTTGACGCCCCACTGGGCGAGAATAATTCCAAACATTCCGCCCATCGCCGCCAGCAGTAAGCTCTCGGTGAGCAGTTGGCGCACGATCCGGTAGCGGCTGGCGCCCAATGCGAGTCGCAGAGACATCTCGGCCTTGCGCGCAGCGGCGCGAGACAGCAGAAGGTTCCCCACGTTGGCGCACGCAATCAGCAACACCAGGCCGACGATCACCATCAGCATCTGCAGCGCCCTTGAGTACGCGATCCGCAGACCTGAAAGACCACGGGCTCCTGGCGCGAGTTTCACATACGCGCTGGCGATGGACTTGATGCGATCCTCCGTAAGTTTTGCTCCGGCTTCATTCGTTAGAAATTGATGCAGAGAAATATTCGCGCTCGCCTGCGCTTGCTGCAGTTGCACACCCGGCTTAAGACGGCCCACAAAATTGAGCCAGAACACGCGCGGGTCTTCGAGATAAGACTTCGTCATCTCGATCTGGGGATGAAAGACTAAAGGAATCCAAAAATCCGGGGAGCGACGGACGCGGACGCCAAAGAACTCGGGCGGAGCAATACCGACCACGGTAAAGGACGTTCCATTCAGCACCACCTCTTTGTTTACGACCTGAGGATCGCCTTTCCATTGCTGCTGCCAATAGCCGTAGCTCATCACTACTGCGGGTGGCGCTCCCGGCTTGTCGTCCTCAGGCGTAAGCACACGACCCAGCAATGCGTTAACCCCTAACACGCTAAAATAATTTCCGGAAACGAGGTGGCTGGAAGCTCTCTGGGTTGATTCACCCGTCGGCGTGCCGCCGGCGCGTACGCTCAGGCGGGATTCACCGGTGCGAAACGCGCTCAATCCCTGGTAGTTCTGGTCGTGATCGCGGAAGTATTCGTAGGACGCATATGAGTAGCGCATCCATTGCCCGGTTGAGGGGTCGCCGTTCGAAGTGCCTTCGCCGCGTGAGTCGTCAAAGAAAACCAGCTCTTGCGGTCTGGTGACGGGTAACGGCTTGAAGGTAACCGCATCGAGTAGCGTGAAGATCGCTGTGTTGGCGCCGATGCCCAGCGCGAGCGTGATGACGGCCGTGATCGTCAGAATCGGACGCTTCAGCAGCGAACGCGCGGCGAATCTTAGATCGCGAAGCAGTGAGTCCATTGCAAGTCCTCCAGCCCGATTCAAGTTGTCGTTCGACCCCAAACCAGCAACCCCAAACCAGCAACGAAAGGAACCATTCTGCTGGAATGCCTCGCGAGGCACTCCGGGACTATTCAACCGTCAGGACCATCAACGCGGCATCGTCGTGCACAAAGCCGCCGCTGAACCCACTCACGGTTTCCATAATCCGGTCCCGCAATTCACCGGCTCGGAGCTTCCGGCCTTCACGTAATATCTCCTGTAAGCGGAGCTCGCCAAATTCCTTATCGGAAGAGTTCCGAGCTTCTGTGACGCCATCGGTGAAGAGCACCAGACGGTCGCCTGAAATCAACTCGACCTCTTCCTGCACATAGCGATGATTCGGAAAGATGCCGAGGACGGGTCCGCCTTCTTTCATGCGCAGACAACCGCTGTCCCGCATCAGCATGGGCGGACAATGGCCGGCGTTGACGTACGAAAGTTTCCTGGTTTGATTGTCTAAGATTGCGTAGAAGAAACTGATGAATCTATTTGCGACGATGTTGTCGCACACAATGCTATTGACTCGCTCGCAGAGTTGAGCGGGAGAAACTACATCCGACGCGGTAGATTTCAGCACCGCCTGCATGTTCGACATGACGAGGGCAGCAGGCATGCCTTTGCCCGCCACATCGGCGATGCAGATGGCGGTGTGGCGGTCGCTAAGCTCGATTACATCGAAATAATCGCCGCCGACCGCGCTGGCAGGCTTCCAGGCGAAAGCTAGATCGAAACCACTGATTGAAGGCAGTTCCTTTGGCAGGAGTGCTTCCTGGATTTCCCTTGCTTCTGACAGTTCCAGGCGCAGACTGGCGTTCACTGTGCGGCTCGCTGCGCGCTTCTGGCGGCGGCGGCGGCCAACCTCGATTTGAGTGCGCACACTTTTCAGTAGTCGTGAGTTGTCCCATGGCTTCTGCACGAAGTCTCGGACCCCACGATGCATGGCTTCCACAGCCAGCTCGACTGAAGCCCACCCGGTCAGCACCATCACCGGCAACGTGCTATCCAAACTTCGGATGCGGGTGATTAGATCAAGGCCCTCCCTTCCCGAGGTGGTGTCGCGCTCATAATTCAGATCCATCAGCACCAGATCGAAATTCCTCTCTCTGATGGCCTGTAGTAACGCCGCGGGCGAATTCACAGCTTCCGTCTGATATCCCGCTCCTCTCAGGAGTAAATGGAGCGCGGCGAGTACGTCGGGCTGATCGTCAGCGATCAGGGCGCGGGGAATCTGAGGCGCCAAAGCGTTCCGGTTCGTCGAATACGTCTGAGCGCCAGTCACGTTTTACTCCTTCGCAACCCAGCCATCTTCCAGCCGCACAATCCGATTGCCATACTCAGCATTTGTCTCAGAATGTGTGACCTGGACGATCGTGGTGCCTTCATCGTTGAGACGCTTAAACATGTCCATGATCTCTTTGCCCTGACTCGAGTGCAGGTTGCCCGTCGGCTCATCGGCGAGAATGATTCGGGGGTTAGCCACCACTGCGCGGGCTATCCCGACCAGCTGCTGCTGTCCACCGGAGAGTTGACTGGGATAGAGATCCTTTTTGCCGACAATCTGGAAGCGGTCGAGCGTGTCACAGACAATGGACTGCCGGTCCTTCTTGCTCACGTCACGGTACGAGAGCGGCAGTTCGAGATTCTCAGAAACAGTCTGGTCGTCAAGCAGGTGATAGCTTTGAAACACAAAGCCAATGTTGCGATTGCGAAGGTCAGCGCGCTTCCTGGGATTGAGCGAATGAACGGCCACGTCGTCGAAATAATATTCCCCGCCCCACGACTGATCGTGCATCCCGATAATATGCAGCAACGTCGATTTGCCGGCGCCTGACGGCCCCATGATCGACACAAACTCACCCTGTTGGATTTCCAGATCGATACGTCGCAACACGTACGTCTTCGTCACGCCGTGAGAGAAAGCCTTTTCGATGTTGCTCAGCCTGATCATGCAATGTCTCCGAATCCGCTTTCCTTCAATTCACGTTTCGCGTCTTCAATCTCACGCCGGTTGGCGCCGGCTTCTTCTTCAACAATCAAGCCATCGAACATGTGGACGATGCGATCCGCATGCTGCGCGTAGCGCGGGTCGTGCGTCACCATGCAGATGGTGGCGCCGCCGCGATGCAACTCGCGTAACAGCTCCATCACCGCTTCACCGTTGGTCGAATCCAGGTTTCCGGTCGGTTCGTCAGCCAGCAGGATGCTCGGCTGGCCGCCAACCGCACGGGCAACTGCGACGCGCTGCTGCTGACCGCCTGAGAGCTGACTGGGCAGATGTTTGGCGCGATGGGCCATGCCGACGCGCTCCAGCGCTTCAGTCGCGCGCTGCTTCCGATCGCTCGAATTCATCCCGCGATAGGTAAGCGGCAGCTCGACATTTTCATAGACGGTGAGGTCGCCGATCAGATTGAAGCTCTGAAAGATAAAGCCGACTTCGCGATTACGAATGCGCGCGCGTTCGGACAGCGAGAGATTCTCGACGGGTTTTTCATTGAGCACGTATTCACCTTCGCTGGGTGTATCAAGCAACCCCAGAATCGATAGCAGGGTGGACTTGCCACAACCCGACGGCCCTGCAATCGAGAGGTATTCACCCTTCATGATGTCCAGATGAATGCCTGAGAGGGCGTGCGTCTCAACTTCGTCGGTGTAGAAAATTTTCTTGACGTCAGCGAGGTGAATCAGGGGATCGGTTGCACTCATTACGGTCTCCTTCGAATTTTTGTCCCGACAAACCTCAGTTTGTCGTTGATAAGTTTAGAAGCGGGCTAGCGCCCGCTTAGTCGGGCAGTAGCCCGACTCTAAACAGTCGTTCAAGTGCGTAGCGACAAACTAAAGTTTGTCGGACAATCGTGATCTGACAGCTAACGAACGCGAATAACTCTGTATGTGTCCAGGGTGGACGTGTCGGACAAGATCACCTGGTCGCCTTCCTTGAGGCCGCTGACTATCTCGACGGTACTGACCGAGGTCCGGCCCAACGCAACCTGAACGCGCTGAGCTTCCTGGCCGTCCGGGTTCAAACGAAACATCCCTACTGTCTGCTGTGTTTGTCCAAAAGCCGGCCGGCCGACATACAAAACGTTATTAAGGCGTTCCAGTTCGATGGTTCCATCGACGCTCAAGTCCGGGCGCGCGCTGCCCGGCAACGGTCCGGTTAACTCCGCATCAACCACGAACGTGCCTTCACGAGCCGCCGGATCGATGCGCGACACTTTGCCCTGAATGATTCCGTTGCGCGTGTCGACGGCGACGGGTTGGCCCACTCGGACGTCTTTGATTTGCGTCTCGGCAATCTTCAATTCGGCTTTGAGCGACTGGGGGTCGGCGACTCGCGCGATGTTGACTCCCGGAGCGACCTGCTGTCCTTCCTGTACCGCGACTACTTGCAGTACCCCGTTGGTGCCGGAGCGGACCTTCAAAGCGTCGACCTGATCTTTTTTGAGCTTGGCCAGCGCGCCTAGTTGTTGAAGCCGTGATTGCTGAGCGTTTATTTGTGCCTTAGTCGATTTCCCGCTGATCAACAGCCGTTGCTGTTCGACCTTGAGCCGGTTTGCGAGGTCCTGGACCTTCACGCGGGAAATCTTCAGCAATAAATCCGCCACCAATCCCTGTTTGGCGAGCACCTCGTCGGTGTCCAGTTGAATCTTCGCCTGGCTGTATTCGGCATTGATGCTGGCAATCGCCGATTGCTGAGTCATGGTGTCACTTTCCAAACGCACGCGCAGACTTTCGAGATCAGCCCGGGCGGCCGCCAACTGAAATTCAGCGTCCACAGCCTGCTGTTCCATCTGCGGATTTGAAAGCTCTACGATTACAGTTCCGGCCGAAACCTCAACTCCAGCCTGGACCAGAATCTTTTCGACGCGTCCGTCCGCGGGCGCGGGCACCCACCGCGTCACTTGCGGAACCAACGTTCCGTTGCCATGCACCTCGCGCAGCATCTGGCCACGCTTGACCGTGTCGATCACGGCTGTGGACCGATCGAGGGTAGGCGCGGCCGGCTTCAGTTTCGCGAGCACAAACGTGATCCCGCCCACTGCTGCGAGACCGACGACGATCAGTATCCCAGTGCGAATTCGCTTTTTGAGTTTCGATTTTCCCGGTCGCTTAATATCCATAAACTTGCACGACTCTACGGTACTTCGCCGATCATAAAGTCAAAGGCTGTGCCAACCGACCTACTCTCCCCAATCACGGCCTGTTTCGAGAGATGCTCTTGCCTTCGCCTCATGATGAGAGACGTGGGAAAGTGCTTTAGTTTCGGTCTAAGTAGTGTCGAGCGCTGGTCTGCAGACTGCGGTACATCCATTAAGAGCCTACCGAGAGGCGAGGGCCCTTGGTGATAATGATTAGGCGGGAATTCGTTTCACTTTCGGGACGCGACAATCCCAGTATCGAAAAGCAGGCCGAGAGGTGATCCAATATTATGTTCGTGATCGGGAAGCGGCGACAACCGGCAGGGCTGTCATACTTTCACCGTCTGAACTTTCCGCAGACGCCGCTCAAGAAATCGACGCTCACTCTCATTGGTCACCAGCGCGAGCGCGCGTTCGTAGCTCCTGGCAGCTTCAGTCGTTGCGCCCATTCGGCGGAGGAGATCCGCGCGCGCAGCATGTAGCAAATGATAGTCATCGAGTTCGCTTGCGATCGAATCGATTAGCCGGAGGGCCGGTTCTGGTCCCAACGCCATCGCAACTGCGACTGCGCGGTTCAATGAGACTATTGGAGATGGCGACGATTGCTCAAGCCGATCGTAAAGCCGGACGATCTGTGGCCAGTTTGTATCCTCGGCGCGAGCCGCCTTGCAATGCTCGGCTGCAATCGCCGCCTGAAGTGCAAACGGGCCGGGCCCATCGCCTGAAGCGGGACGAAGCGACTCTTCGACGAGCGGAAGCGCCTCAACGATCAACTTCTGGTTCCAGAGTTTGCGATCCTGGTCTTCCAGCACGACGAGATCGCCAGCACCATCCAAACGCGCCTCGCGCCGTGAATCGTGCAGAAGCATGAGAGCGAGCAACCCGGTAACTTCTCCCGGAGGTGGTGGCGCCATCAACCCTCTGATCAGACGCCCAAGCCGGATCGCCTCGGCGCACAGATCGGCCCGCACCAGCGGTTCGCCTCGAGTCGCCACATAGCCTTCGTTGAAAACGAGATAGATGACGGTCAGCACCGCATCGAGGCGCGCGGGCAGTTCGTTCGTATCGGGCACCTTGTAAGGAATTCCTGCATCGCGAATCTTTCGCTTCGCGCGCACCAGCCGCTGCGCCATTGTGGCCGGAGGCACCAGAAATGCTCGCGCAATTTCGTCGGTTTCCAGGCCACCCAGCGTGCGCAGCGTGAGCGCGACCTGCGCTTCAGGCGCGAGCGCCGGGTGACAACAGGTGAAGATCAAACGCAGGCGATCGTCAGGGATTTCATCGGTGTCGTAAACAGGCTCTACGACGGTGGGAATCAAACCCGACTCCGAGAGCGATTCAAGCTTTTCTTTGATTCGGGTCCGGCGCCGGAGGCGGTCGATGGCCTTGTGCTTCGCCGTCTGAACAATCCATGCCCGCGGAAACTCCGGCACACCGTCGGTCCGCCATTGATCTACGGCGGCGACAAAGGCTTCCTGGGCGGCATCCTCGGCGACTTCAAAGTCGCCGAAGTGTCCAATTAGAGTGGCCACGATGCGGCCCCAGTCGGAGTGGTACACTGCGTCTACAGCGGCATTGGCGTTTGGAAGCATATTTTTTTGGCAGCAGCGGGTAGAGAGTGTGTCAGAAGCCCGCGCGTAAGCAAGGGCAAGATCCGTGGCGGTCGTGTAAAGCATCAGACAAAGCGTTTCGCTCAACGCTTTCTTCGTCCTGAGTGCTTGCGAGTCTAGCCCTCCCTCACGGTCGGGCTTCTGACACACTCTCGACAGCAAGCGCGTCTAATGTTCGATAATAGAAATTTTCCGGTGAAGTGTCGATCCGGGCATTCGCTGTTCGATTAACCGTTGGAAGGCCAATAAGAACGTGGCACGGGCGTCCCGCCCGTGAGATCACGCGCAAGATGCGCGTGCCACAATGTGCTGGAGGGACAGAATGAAATACATGTTGCTGGTTTATCTCGACGAGCAGGCCATGACCGACGAAGAGCGCGAGCATTGTTACGTTGAATCAGCGCAACTCGCACAGGATCTCAACTCAAGCGGCCAGTATTTGGATGCCAGCCCGCTGCATCCTGTCGCGACGGCGACCAGCGTGCGCGTGCGCGAGGGCAAACGCGTCGTGACCGACGGGCCGTTTGCGGAAACGCGCGAACAGCTCGGCGGTTACTACGTGATCGAGGCCGGTGATCTTGACGCAGCCATCGCCATCGCCGAACGGATTCCACCGGCACGATTTGGCACCATCGAGATCCGGCCAGTGATGGAAATTGGTGGACTGCCGGCCAACTAATTCTTCGCGAGAGAGTGAGACCTTGAGAAAATGGAGTCGTGATTAAGAGGCGTATAGAGTACCAACTTTAGTTGGGTTCCTGGTCACGGCACAGCCCGCTAAAGTCGGTACTCTATACGCCCGTAACCGAGGCCAATTCTTTTCTTGCTCAGAATGTCGATCTGGACGCCGGCTGTTCGACTAACAAGTAGCGACGATGAAAACAAAGGAAGGCAGGTTGAAATGGCAAATCCATTTGTGCACGTAGAGCTCAACACGACAGACGTCGATAAGGCTAAGGAATTCTATAGCCAATTGTTTGACTGGGAACTCGAAGATATGGCGATGGGTCCCAGCGGTACCTACACGATCATCAAGGTCGGAGATGGCACCGGCGGCGGCTTACTCAAGAATCCGATGCCCGGCGTCCCGTCGTTTTGGCTGGCCTATGTGCTGGTGGACGACATCGGCGCGGCGACGAAGAAAGCAGAATCTCTGGGCGCGAAGATTGTGAAAAACTCGATCGAAGTGCCGGATATGGGTTGGCTGAGCATCATTGCCGATCCGACCGGCGCCGCGTTGGGTCTCTGGCAAACAAAAGCTGCTTGACTTGAGTCGCTGAGTTGTTGACGTGTCGATCTCGGATTGCCTGTTAGATAGAGAGGTGGGGCTGGCTTCAGAAGGTCAGGGCTTTTGCTCCCTCTCCCTTTGGGAGAGGGTTGGGGAGAGGGCTTTGAGGCGGTTTACTAGCTTCGCCCCTCTTCCCCGCCCTTCTCCCAAAGGGAGAAGGGAGAAACAGAAAATCAAGAAGGAGAAACGACTATGCGATTCATGGTTATTGTTAAGGCGAACAAGGATTCGGAAGCGGGCGCGGTGCCCAGCGAAAAGATGCTTACCGAGATGGGCAAGTTCAACGAAGAACTGGTTAAAGCGGGCGTGATGCTGGCGGGCGAGGGCCTCCAATCGAGTTCGAAGGGCGCGCGCGTGAAGTTCTCAGGCGGGAAGACCACGGTGATCGACGGACCGTTCGCCGAAACGAAAGAGCTTGTCGCCGGCTACTGGATGTGGCAAGTGAAGTCAAAGGAAGAGGCGATCGAGTGGCTCAAGCGCGCGCCGTTCGAGGATACTGAGGTGGAGATTCGGCAGGTGTACGAGGCGGAAGACTTTGGCGCCGAGTTCACACCCGAGCTGAGGGAGCAGGAGGAGCGCCTGCGCGCAGAGATGGCGGCGAAGCAGTAGTCAGGCAGTCCCGCGCGGTCTAGCAGGGTGATGAAGAACCAGGGTTAGCCACAGAGACACGGAGACACCGAGAGATAGAGATGTGAGCAATTCCGGTAAAGGGTATTGATACTTCTCATTGATTCCGATCACTCTTTTCTCTGCGACTCTGTGACTCTGTGGCAATTTTGATTTCTCAGTACGAACCTGATCAAGGAGAGCAAAACACAATGAAGCTGATCGATTCACTAATCAGGGAGTTTGAGCACGAAGCGCAGACGACGCGCAAGCATTTGGCACGGCTGGCTGAAGACAAGATGGACTGGCGTCCGCACGAGAAGTCGTTTACGGCAATCGCGCTGGCAGCGCACATAACCGAACTTGTCGGTTGGACCGATGCGATACTCAATCAGGACGAACTCGACTTCGATCCCGCCACCTATAAACCCTACCGTGCCACGTCGGTGGCTGACCTGCTTAAGAGTTTCGACGACAACGTCGTCAAGGGCAAACAAGCCCTGATTGACGCGACTGACGAAACGCTGAGCCAACCCTGGAGCTTTAAGGTCAAAGGCCAGGTGCGGTTCGAAAGGCCCAAGGCGGCAGTGTTGCGCGATTTCGCTTTCAGCCACATGATCCATCACCGCGGCCAGTTCTCTGTCTACCTGCGCTTGCTCAATGTCCCCGTGCCCGGCTCATACGGTCCGAGCGCAGACGAGTTGGAGAATGGAGCGCCGCAGGCATGAGCGAAAAGAAAGAATCGCGCCGGATTCTGCGCCGCATCGGCGCCGTGCTGGCGGGCTTGTTCCTGGTCGTCTTACTTGACGTCGGCATCGATGTCGTTCTGCACGCTACGGGAATCTATCCGCCATGGTTCAAGCCGATGAACTCGCCCTTATGGCTGCTTGCGATCGGCTATCGCATGGTCGACGGCGTGGTCGGCGGCTACATCGTGGCGCGGCTCGCGCCCGATCGGCCCGTTCAGCATGCCGTGGCGCTCGGCATCATAGGCCTTGTCTTGAGTATCGCCGGTGTTGTAGGAACGTGGAACCGGGGACCGGAGTTTGGGCCCAAGTGGTATCCGCTCGCGCTCGTCGTCGTGTCGTTACCGTGCGCTTGGCTGGGCGGACGGCTTCGCGCCAGGAAATTGAAAGCCTGATAGCTCCGGTACAGAACCGGGAGCCGTAGCGATCGGGTCATAGACTCAACGTAGTTGGTCGCATCCGCTCGCTACTGCTCACGGTTCTGTAACAGCAACCTTGATCAATTCAATGGAGGAAAACAAAATGCAAAAAATTACACCGTTCTTGTGGTATGACACTCAAGCCGAAGAGGCTGCTAATTTTTATGTCTCTATTTTTAAGAATTCTAAGGTCCTGGGCCTGACTCGCTGTGGAGAAGCCGGGCCCGGACCGAAAGGATCTGTCCTGGTCGCGGAATTCGAACTCGCAGGGCAGAAGTTCACGGCCTTGAATGGCGGACCGAATTTCAAATTCACCGAGGCTGTATCGTTCGTGGTGAACTGCGAGACGCAGGAAGAGGTCGATTATTTTTGGGAGAAGCTGCTTGAAGGGGGCGGCACGGAAAGCCAGTGCGGCTGGCTCAAAGACAAATATGGTCTGTCCTGGCAGATCACCCCAACTATCCTGCCCGAATTGCTGCAAGACAAAGATCCCAAGAAAGCGAATCGAGTCATGCAGGCAATGATGAAGATGGTCAAGATTGACATTCAAACTCTAAAGCGGGCCGCTGACGGCGAATAACTAATTCGAAAGCGAAGACACATGACCCCAGCAGATAGTCTGGACCCAATTCGATATCCGATAGGCAGGGTGACGATCGCCACTGACGTTACCCCGGCCGATCGCCGCAAATGGATCCAGCAAATAGCAGACGCGCCGGCAAAACTTCGGTCCGCATTAGCCGGACTGTCTGATCAGCAACTCGATCGGCGTTACCGCGAGGGCGGCTGGACGTTGCGTCAGGTCGCACACCATCTGGCCGACGAACACTTGAACGCCTTTGGCTATTTCAAAAAGGCGGTTACCGAAGATGATCCGATGGTCAACATATATGAAGAGCCACGCTGGGCAGAAACCAAGGATGCTCGTGAGGCCCCGATTGAGTTGTCACTGGATCTGCTGAGAGCTCTGCACGCGCGATGGGTCATTCTGCTGAATTCTCTCGACCAGAAAGATTTCGCTCGTGCCTATCAGCATGGGCGACGTGGAAAGGTCTCGCTCGAAGAGGGCATACAGCTTTACGCGTGGCATGGTCTTCACCATACGGCTCATATAACCGGGCTGCGGGATCGTGAAGGCTGGTGATCCCTTTTGCCGAACGTCAGATTTCTTAACCATTAATTCGTCCGTGGATGATCAACTGCGAACGAGCAGAATAGAAACGCGGATTGATCGCGGACAGAATGTCCGCGATCCGTAACCAGGAAGGTAAGCGAATGCAATCAGATACTCGAACCGTTCCCGCCTCGAAGGCAATGCTCTGGGCCGGGCGCATCACCAGCGCGCTCACGGTGCTTTTCTTCCTCGTGGACGGCGTCATGAAATTAGTGAAGCCGCCGATAGTCGTGACGAGTACAGTTCAGCTCGGATATCCTGAGAGTGTTATTCTTCCAGTTGGGATCGTTTTGATACTTTGTACTCTCCTGTATGTAATCCCGCGCACGTCCATGCTGGGAGCAATTTTGCTGACAGGTTATCTGGGCGGCGCAGTCGCCACTCACGTGCGCGTTGGCGCGGGCGCGTTCCCAATTGTCTTTCCGATCATTTTTGGTGTACTGGTCTGGGGCGGGGTGTTCCTGCGTGATGAAAGGATCCGCGCTCTGATCCCTGTGCGAAGGCAAGCATAAATTCGTGGTGATATGAATTGGGAGAAGCGATAATGGAAAACAACAAGCAACCAACCTTTGGAAACGGCAAGATCTGTTATATCGAGATGCCGGCCATCGACATCAATCAGTCGTCATCTTTTTATCAAGAGGTTTTCGGCTGGCAGACCAGAACCCGCGGCGATGGCAGTGTCGCGTTTGACGATGCGGTGGGCCAGGTCAGCGGCACGTGGGTAATTGGACGTCCGCCTTCGCCGCAGCCTGGTCTTTTGATTTACATAATGGTTGACAGCGTTGCTGCAGCCGTCGACTCAGTCATTGCTCATGGAGGCAAAATCGTGCAACCGATGGGTATGGATGCCCCGGAGATAACAGCGAGATTTAGTGATCCGGCTGGAAACGTTCTGGGTCTCTATCAGCAACCGGCCTAGCAGGGTGCTGAAAAAAGCAGAATCGCCACAGAGACGCAGAGCCACAGAGAAGAGGACGGATCAGAATCAATCAGAAATGCCAACAAATTCCTACCCTCATTGTTCTGATGTTTCCTCTGTGTCTCCGTGTCTCCGTGTCTCTGTGGCTAGCTCAGTTTTTCATCAGCCTGCTAGGGGACGGATTTACTTTGTGGCTATTCGGAATGAAAGGAACGAAAAAGTATGACGGCCAGAAAAACTCGCATGAGCAGCGTTCCAGCCAGTGACATAGATGAGTATCTCGCGACCGTGCCCGAAGACGCGCGCGCTACGCTCGAGAAAATTCGCCAGACAGTTAGCGCCGCAGCGCCAAAGGCTGTCGAGGCCATCTGGTATCAAATCCCAACCTTTAAACTTGACGGACGAGCGCTCGTGGGCTTCGCCGCGTTCAAGAACCACTGTAGCTTCTTTCCGATGAGCATGGCCGTCATGAAGACGTACCAGGCCGAACTCAAGTCATACGACACGTCCAAGGGAACCATCCGCTTTCCGGTCGACAAGCCGCTTTCCGCCGCGCTCGTGAAGAAGATCGTGAAGGCACGAATCAAAGAGAACGAAGCACGAGCGAAGAAGAAAGCAGCGTAGGAGTTCAAGCTTTAGCTTGCCACTTTGGAGTAAATGCAACAGGGTTAAGACGTACGGCGTCGCAGCAAACGGACAGAACTTCGATCGACTTGAGACTTAACTGGCCCGGATGGCTTTGACAGGAGATCAATCATGAACATTGTACTGTGGATCATTCAGGTGTTGCTCGCGCTGCTTTTCCTATTCGCGGGTGGAACAAAGCTGGTCCTGCCGATCGAGGTGCTGACCTCGATGGGGTCGCCCAATCAAGTGCATCTGCCGGGTTTGTTAATCCGGCTGATTGGCGTGTTCGAAGTGCTGGGCGCGCTGGGTCTGATTCTTCCTGGACTCTTCCGCATCAAGCCGTCGCTGACACCGCTGGCCGCCGTTGGGCTGGTGATCATCATGATCGGTGCGGTTGTGCTCACAATTATGGGTGATGGTATAGCGCCCGCGCTGTTCCCTTTGGTGGTGGGACTGCTGTTGGCTTTCGTCGCTTACGGTCGGTTGCGGCTCGCACCTCTTGCGTCGCGCTAGAAATGATCGACGCGGAGAAAAGTAGCATAGACTTCAGTCTGTGATTTTCGACGTGAGACCATGGTTTGCCACTCAAGGTAATCACAGACTGAAGTCTATGCTACTTAACTTCCCGCAACCCGAAACTGCCTGCGTTCGTATCTAACACGGGAATGCCACCTTTGTTGCGTGAAACTTCCACTCGTCAATAACTCAAACCAAAACCATACCTGAACAACGGCGCGTAGTTCTTGTCTCCCACATTGGTCAACACATCCGTCATCGTGCGCGGAAAACTCATCGAGAGTTTTCCCGTCGGACGATAATCGCCAAACCGCACGTCGGCAATTCCCTGCCCTTCCGTTCCCGGCAACCAGGCGGCAATAGAGGCGCGGCACTTTGACAACACCGGTTCGATCAGCAACGGACGACCCGAAACAAGAATCGCTACCACCGGGATTCCATCCCGCTCCAGATTGTTAATAGCGTCGATGTCTTCGGCGGCCAGCGAGAGCTCGGTTCGATCGCCTCGCCCTTCGGCGTTTGGCGTTTCACCGATCACTACGACCGCCACATCCGCGTCTTTGGCATTTTTGCCGTCAAGTGAAAACGTGACTTCCGTAGCTGGCGAAACGGCATTCTTGATGGCGGCGAGAATCGTCGTACCGCCCGGCATGATTCTGCCGCTCTTGCCTTGCCAATCAATGGTCCAACCGCCGCACTGATTCCCGATGTCGTCGGCATTCTTTCCCGCCACATGAATTCGTTTGGCAGTTTTCCGAAGCGCACTCCAAACATGTTCCCCACTGGCCAACGAGGGTGATTATGTTGTTTATTATGGAGCCACCAATCGACTGAGGAGACCTCTTATGAAGAGACTGGTTCTCGTTTTTGTTTTGGCGTTCGGGTTCGCACTGATCCCGCTCGCTGCAACGGCCCAGGGCCAGGATCTGCAGCGCTGGGAGCAGCAGGCCCGGAACGTCACGATCGTTCGTGACGACTGGGGAATCGCGCACATCTCCGGCAAGACCGATGCCGACGCAGTGTTTGGCGCCATCTATGCGCAGGCCGAAGACGATTTCAATCGCGTGGAGACTAACTACATCAACTCCATGGGGCGTCTGGCGGAGGCCGAAGGCGAGGCCGCCGTGTGGCGCGATCTGCGTATGAAGCTCTTCATCGACCCGAACGCGATGAAAGCGCAGTACGAAACCAGCCCGGCGTGGTTGAAGGCGTTGATGAACGCGTGGGCCGACGGTCTGAACTTTTACCTGGCCCGGCATCCACAGGCGAAGCCAAGAGTCATCAAGCACTTCGAGCCCTGGATGGCGCTGACCTTCAGCGAAGGCAGTATCGGCGGAGACATCGAGACAATTAACCTGAACCAGTTGCAAGCTTTTTATGGCAATGCGCCGGCGGCGGTCGCATCGAATGATGAAAGGGACCTGGAAGCAGAGCCGACGGGATCGAACGGCGTGGCCATCTCGCCGGCGAACACACTCGCACGCCATGCGCTGCTGCTGATCAACCCGCACACGTCGTTCTTCTTTCGATCCGAATTGCAGATGACCAGTGAGGAAGGGCTGAATGCTTACGGCGCCGCGACGTGGGGACAGTTTTTTATCTACCAGGGATTCAACGAGCATTGCGGCTGGATGCACACGTCCAGCGCCGTTGACGCCATCGATGAATATCTCGAAACGGTGGTGAAGAAGGGCGGACAGTTCCATTACAAGTACGGCAACGAAGAGCGTCCAGTGACAGCGTCCGTAATCAAGGTGCCCTACAAAAACGGAGCGGGAATGAGCGAGAGAACTTTTACCGTCTATCGCACTCAGCACGGTCCCGTCATACGTTCCGAAAACGGCAAATGGGTCAGCGTGCGTCTGATGGAGGAACCCGTGAAGGCGCTGACGCAGTCATACACGCGCACGAAGGCGAAGGACTATAAGGCGTTCAAGCAGATTATGGAGTTGCACACAGACTCTTCGAACAACACGATCTTTGCGGATGCAGAAGGCAACATCGCGTATTTCCACGGTGACTTTATTCCCCGGCGCGATCCTAAATTCGATTGGACCAAACCTGTTGACGGCAGCGATCCGGCAACGGACTGGCACGGCCTGCTGTCCGTGGACGAGTCGCCGCTCCTGCTGAATCCCACCAGTGGCTGGCTCTATAACAGCAACAACTCGCCGTGGTCGGCGGCGGGTCCGAGCAGCCCGAAGAAAGCCGATTATCCTGTGTATGTCGATTCGGGAGTTGAGTCCGCGCGTGGACTTCATGCGATCAGAGTTTTGCAGAACAAGAAGGATTTCACCCTCGACTCGCTAATCGCGGCGGCTTACGACAGTTATTTAACCTGGTTCGAGAAGCCGATCCCGGCGTTGGTCAAGGCCTGGGACGAGACGCCCGCGAGCAATCCTCTCAAAGCGAAACTGTCCGATCAGATCGCGCTCTTGCGCGCGTGGGATCTGCGTTGGTCGGCGCCGTCCGTTCCCACGTCGCTCGCCGTGTTCTGGGCAGAGGATATTCAACGCAGAGTGAGACGCACGGGCCTTTCCGCCTCGGACTATATCGCCGGCGGGGCCACGGCGGAGCAACTGCTCCAGTCATTATCCGCGGCATCTGACAAACTCGCCGCCGACTTCGGAACCTGGAAGACATCATGGGGAAATATCAATCGCTTCCAACGTCTCAATGACGACATCGTTCATCCGTTCAGCGACGCCGGCCCGAGTATTCCTGTCGGTTTCACGTCTGCGGTCTGGGGCTCGCTGGCCTCGTTTGGCGCGCGCCCATATAAAGGGTCAAAGAAGATTTACGGCACCAGCGGCAACAGCTTTGTGGCGGTCGTTGAGTTCGGCAAGACCGTGCGGGCAAGGGCCGTGACCGCCGGTGGAGAGAGCGGCGATCCATCGTCGCCGCACTTTAACGACCAGGCGAAAAGATACAGCACAGGCGATCTTAGAGAAGTGTATTTCTATCGCGCGCAACTCAAAGGTCACACTGAGCGCGAGTACCATCCGGGAAATTAGCTAGAGGACCTGAAGCGACCACGACGGGTCATTTTTCATTGGCCATTCGTACGTTCTCATTTCGTGTTCGTTCGTGTGATTTCGTGGATCGCCTCCTTGGCTGAGAAATGAAGAACGATCCACGAAATCACACGAACGAACACGAACAAGAATTCACCATGACAGATCGAGAGGCCAAATGATAAATGGGAAATAACTGGTCTCGCACGTCAACGTGCTGGGCTCGCTAGTAACTGTTAACTGCATTAGTCTGCACGCGCAAATGATCATTCACCTCATCGACGGCACTTACGAACTCTTCCGTCACTTCTATGGCATCCGGCGCTTCAAGAAAACTGATCCGCCTTTCGGAGCAGTGACCGGCCAGCTCCACATGATCGCGAAAATGATCGAGGACGGCGCGACCCACATCGGTGTCGCAACTGATCACGTCATCGAGTCGTTTCGCAACGGTCTATGGCCCGGCTACAAGACCGGCGCCGGCATCGAACCGGCCCTGCGTGCGCAATTCCATCCGCTCGAAGACGCGCTCACTGCGATGGGCGTCGCCGTGTGGCCGATGGTGGACCTCGAAGCGGACGATGCGCTCGCGTCCGCGGCCCACCTCGCGGCCCAGGATGAACGCGTGCAGAAAGTTTGCATCTGGACACCCGACAAAGATCTCGCGCAATGCGTCGTTGGAGATCGCGTGGTGCAAATCGATCGCCGAAGCGGTCAGATTCGTGACGCGGAGGCCATTCGCGCAAAGTATGGCGTCGCGCCGGAGTTCATCGCGGACTATCTCGCACTGGTGGGCGATTCCGCGGACGGTTATCCCGGCATCGCGGGCCTGGGCGCAAAGACGGCCGCGACGTTAATAAACCGGCACGGCCATATCGAACAGTTCCCTGCCGGAATTCTCAAAGACGCGAACCTTGAACGCGCGCTGCTCTTCAAGACACTGGCAATACTGCGAACCGACGCGCCGCTATTCAAAGATGTTGACGAGCTGCGCTGGACCGGGCCGACGGCTTCTTTTGAGTCAGTGGCGAAGAAGATCGGCGACGCGCGGCTGGCGACTCGGGTCCGTGAATTACAACGAGTAGTAGATCCGGTTTAGACAACGCAAAGGGACACCTAATCTCCGGCACCCGGCATCTCATGCACACACTTTGACCGGGAAAGGAAAACGTAGATGCTACGACCCATGTTCCGCGCGAGCTGCTTTGCCTTTCTTCTGATCTTCAGTCTTCCATCATGCCGGGCGCAATTACCGTCGAATTCACCTTCGCCGACACTTTCGAATTGTCGTCCGCCACCGCCGATGCCGCCGAACGTTAAGCCTGGTGTTGGTAATTTGAGCCTCAGTCGAGACGGCAAGACACTCGTTGTTGCCGGCGGCGATGGCAAGATCAGATTTGTGGATATGGACACGGGAGCGGTACAGCGGACTCTCACTGCGCACACAAACGCGATGTATAGGGCGATCTTCAGTCCCGACGAAAAACTCCTCGCCTCTTCCAGCCGCGACCTGACGGCAAGGATTTGGGATGTCGCCACGGGCCGGGAGCTTCAGAAACTGGTTGGCTATCGGTGTTCGGTCAAAGCCGTCGTGTTCAGCCCGGACGGCCAGACACTCGCCGCTTCAGGTAACGATGGCATGCTTAAGCTCTGGGAGGTGAAGACTGGGAAAGAGCTGAAGTCACTCGTTCATATAGATTCCGCTGACATCGACATGGCAGCTTATTCGCTCGTGTTTGGCCGTGATGGAAAGAAGATTTATGCGGGCAACGGCGACGGCACCATCAGCGAATGGGACGTTGCCGCGGGTAAAGAGACCAAAGTTTGGAAGGCGCATGATTACACCGCCTTTAGATTGCTCTTCAGTCCCGACTATCGTCTGTTGGCATCATTCGGGGATTCGGTGGTCAAGCTCTGGGACACCTCCAACTGGCGCGAAGTGCTAAGCATGTCGATGATCCGGACCCCGGGCGTCAGACACATGTCGAGTACGATTGTTTTCAGTAACAATGGGAAACTGATCGCGGCCAGTGATGCTGGCTTCGACCCCAAGCAAAACACCTATGTGTACGTTCAGGCGATGGTCTGGAACGTGAAGACTGGAGAAAAGCTTTTCACGATTGAAGGCCACAAGTGGGATATCGACGGCCTCGTCTTCACGCGCGACGATCGCTTTTTATTGACCGGCAGCGTCGACACGACGATCAAGTTCTGGGACATGAAGACGGGGCACGAAACGCGAACAATTAGTTTGCAGCCGTAATCGGCAAGCTGCGGATGCGGGCCAATCTCATTAGCACCTCGCTTCAGAGAGGTGTCAACGATCCAAATGGATGAACCGCCAACCGTTTCAACGGTTTCGTCCTGAGAAGCCGTTAAAACGGCTGAGAGCATTTTCGGTTAGTTTTTTTGTCACCTCGCTGAAGCGAGGTGCTAATGAGATGATGAACCTGGCCCCGCACACCTTTAGGACATCACCCAATCGTCGGTTGCGCGGACTCTTTCTCATCAACCGTCGCGACGGATGATGGCCAGTGACATGTCATCTACGAGGGGGCATGCGGCCGCGAAATCCTGAACGGCGCCCAACACCGAAAAGAGCACCGCATCCGCAGCGCCGGCTTGCGCACGTCGCAGTTGCGCTTCGAGGCGCGCATAGCCAAACTCCTCTCCCGCGCCGTTGAGAGACTCGGTGATGCCGTCTGAATAAACCATCAACACGTCGCCGACGCCGAGCTCGACGCATCCACTGACGTAGGGCGCCGCCGGAACCACGCCCAGCAACAGGCCACCGTCGGACAGGAGCTCCAATTCTCCATTAGCCCGCAAGAGAAACGCAGGAGGATGGCCGGCACTGCAATATTCAACAACCCCCGTGGACGGATCGAGCTTGGCCACGAACAAGCTGACCAGCGGCACAATCGATTCCTTCAAACAAAGGTCGCGGTTCACGCCGGCAACGATGGTCTCCGGCCTGGAAGCCACGGCTACGCGCGCGCCCACCAGCCCCACCAAATGCGTGGTCCACATCCCGGCCGCCAGACCTTTGCCGCAGATATCACCCAGTGCAAAGACGACGCCGCTGTTCGTCTCTTCTACCGTGAAAAAATCGCCAGGTAAGTGGCGCACGGCGAAAATCTCACTGGCAATTTCAAACTTCCCGCGACGAACCAGCCGCGGGGCGCACAGACGACGGTGCACCTGCGCCGCCTCGAAAATCGCGGTATGCAGCTCCGCGTAATCCTTCTGCAGGGCTGCGAGCTTAATCTCCAACTCCTCGCGACGCGCCTTGCCTGAAGGCGGGCGGCGCGGCGGATACACACGAACATCGACTGCCCGCCGTGTCCCTAAACCGGCATTGAATGGTGATTGACTCATAGCTAAAAACTGGGGTCAGAAGTCAGCGGTCAGAGGTCAGACAAGCGATTTTCCATTTGTCATTTGGCATTTCTCATTTACCGTTAGTTTCGCAAAGGGCCTCTGGGTGTCGATCGTTAACTTGACCCCCGATGACCGATGAAAGATGACAAATGATATATGGAAAATCGTTCGCACCTGACTTCTGACCTCCGACCTCTGATCTCTGTCCTTCTTCATCCGACGAACTTATAACCAGTGCCATGAACGGTAAGAATGAAACGCGGCTCCTCAGGATTTGGTTCCAGCTTTTGCCTGAGATGGACGATGTGCGTGTCGACTGTGCGCGTGTTCGGATAGTTCTCATAACCCCACACCGCATCAAGCAGCCGATCGCGGCTGAGCGTTTCCGCTGGATTGGAGACGAAGTAGGCCAGCAACGCAAACTCTTTCGACGAAAGATCGACGAGTTTGCCGCTCCGTCGCACTTCATTGCTGCGAATGTTGACCTCGACATCGCTGAACCGGTAAACCTCAGCCGCGGGTGGCGAGACACGCCTCAGCACAGCTTTCACTCGGGCCATCAGTTCGCGAATCGAAAATGGCTTGGTGACGTAATCATCGGCGCCCAACTCGAGGCCGACGACCTTGTCGATCTCCTGGCCGCGCGCGGTCAGCATGATGATGGGCAGGGACGGCCGCCGGGTCTTGAGCTGTTTGCACACGTCGAGCCCGCTCATCCGCGGCATCATTACATCCAGCACGACGAGATCGGGACTATCGGCGAGGGCGCGTTCCAGACCTTCTGCTCCGTCGGCTGCGCTAATCACGTCGTAGCCTTCGTATTCGAAGTTATCGCGCAGGCCCGCGACCATCGCCGGTTCGTCCTCCACGATCAAGATGCGCGTTTTCCTGGTAGCGTTTGGTCTGGCGAACTCGCTGTTGGGGGAATCACTAGTGTGCGGGCCGCCGCCATTCGATTGCTCATTGAATTTTAGTTTTCGCTTCATCTGAACTCGTCCTCATGATGCTGCGCCACTTGCCGGTTGCTGATTGGCTGATGCCAGCGGCAACGACAGCGTGAACTTACTGCCCTTGCCCGGTGTGCTTTCCACCGCGACTTCGCCACCGTGCGCTTGGGTAATGTGACGGACCAGCGACAGGCCCAGGCCGCTTCCTTTCGTGTTATGCACTAACGGATCTCCTGTGCGATAGAACTTCTCGAAGATTTTCGACTGCTCGCGCCGCGTGATGCCAATACCGTGATCAGACACCTCCAGCTTCACCGAGCCATTTGCCCGGTACAACTTCACGCCCAGGAATTTTTCATCAGCCGAATATTTCAACGCGTTGTTAACCAGGTTGACGAGCGCGCGTGCTATTGCTTCCCGGTCCACCCGCACCGGCGGCAGATCCGGGTCAAGGCTCTCTTCAAATGCGAAGCCCTGTTGCTCGATCTGGTAACGATATGAGTCGAGCGTGTTGCGAACCAGATCTGCGATGTCCGTCTGGCGAAACTCGTATTCCTTGTGCCCGGCCTCAATGCGCGAGAAATCCAGGATGTTATTGATCAGTGCGGTAAGCCGTTCGCTCTCTTTGCGAATGATGCGGTAGTACTCCTGCTTTTTTTCTTGAGTCGTGATGCGTCCCAGCTCGAGCGTTTCTGCATACAAGCGGATCAAGGCCAGTGGCGTGCGCAGCTCATGCGATACGTTCGAAACGAAGTCGGACTTCAGTCGCGCCAGCGCCATTTCTTTGCTGACCACGTGTTTGGTGAGCACCAGGCCGCCGATTATCAGCAGCGAAAGGATCCCGAGGATTAGAAAACTCTGATGCATCCAGGTCTGGCCGAGCGCCTCTACGCTGACACCCTGGTACTTGATGCCCAGCGCCAGCCCGCGGAAAACATCTTCGAACTTCCGCGTGATCTCAGGTTTCCCCTCGCCCCAACCCGCCGAAGCTGCAATCGGCTTGACGTCGTGTCCCATCTCCATCTCCGCAGGATAGATCATCATGGCAATCCGGTTTCCGCCCTGGTCACTCATCTTCCGGTTGACCGACTCCTCCAGCATTCCCGGGAAGAAAGTTTGTTTCAGGTAACCAGGATCGAAGATAGCCCCGCCCATCACAACCCTGTCGTTTTGAATCTGAGGGAAGACGAAGAAGGCAGTGGCCATGAGAGTGTCCCCATCGGCGCGCTTTGTTGGAGCAGTGGAAAAAAGGATGTGCCACGTCTTCTTATGGATCATCTCCACGTACGACTTGCCTTCCATACTGAACCACCGGAAAGATTCGCCTATGCGGTCATGCTCTGCGTGGAAGTACTTGTCGCCCATCTGTTGGGGTTGCGAACGGAACACGATGCCTTTTTCGTCGCAGAGGAACACGTGCGACAGCCATGGACTCTTTGACAGGATGAGGTCAAGTTTCTTTTCTTTTTCCGGCGCGTCCGTATCGGGAGACGGGAAAAGATCCCTCGTCTCCTCGGTCATCGTGTAGACCTTCTTGTTGATGTTCTTCTCAGTAATCGCGAGCATCTCCTGAAAATCGCGATGGATGGCTGCTTGCAGAACCTTGTCACGCTGGAAGGTTCTTAACTGGCTGTAATTAACGTATATGAGTGCCGCAGCGGGCAAAACAACTGCTAGTCCCAACGTTAACATCAGCCGGAACCGGTTGAATCCTCCCAGAAATCCTCTGCTCTTCATTTTCATTTAGACTACCTCTGAAGGAACCCGCGTTATGCGAACGAGAGCATACACTCGTCGGTGTTAAGCCGTGTCAAGTGCACGTAAAAATATGTTAAGAGTTGTGAACTTATCAACCAAAAGGCATTGAGGTGGCTGTAGTCTGGTGTGAACCGATAGCCGCGGAGCGGCGTCAGATCTGTAGCCCACGGCGCGCGCCGTGGGTATTCGTAGTGATCGAATGAAATAGCCGCGGAGCGGCGTAACTAGCACGCGAAATGTTTCGCTCCTATCGGGGCTTGGGATAATTTGCCTTAACTTCCGCATGGCTTACGCCATGGGCTAGAGATCTTTTGCCGCTCCGCGGCTCACTACTCACCACGATCCTTGATCTCCTAATCACCCAGCGGATTTATGAAGCGATCTCGACTATCTTACCGACAGCAAGACGTCGCGGTTCTCATGAGCTTCGTTGCCTGAGTAGTCGGCCGCGATGATTCGTAGGATGTAATCCCCGTTGCGCAATTCGGCTGTATCCCAAAGACCGGTTGCTGCTCGCCCATCTCGAACCGTGTTGGTCACGTTGTAGAGGAACCTCGTGGTCGCGCTGCCATAGATTGTGATCCCGCTCTGTTCCGCATAGGTGATCTTTGCCGCGTCGCTATCAGCCGGAAGGCGTCTGAACACGAGGTTGATGCGAGGCTGTTCGAAGCCGGGAGCCGGCGTGCCGTCCGGTTTGAGAACCTGATAGCCGAGACTATAGAGGCCGAGGCGGCGCCGGTTCGCGTTCATGTCTGTGCGATCAAATGCGTCAACTACGATGCTGACGAGGCCGTGCACAACCAGTCGCCCGCCTTGTTTCTCAGAAAGCCGCACTCCCGATTCGTCGAAGAGTTGAATACCATCCTTTTCAATTACGGGATTCACTTTGTCCATGAACCCAATTGGCAAAAGGGTGAGCGGATTGATTTCTGATCCGGGCGGGCCAACGTTCAAGTGCACGTGATACATGCGGTTAATCGTGCCCAGCGCATCGCCCGGACGAAAGCGCGTCCCGCGCCGAACTCGCATGCGAACAAGTTTGCCGTCGGGCGCTTTCACTTGCACGAAGCGCGCGTCGTTGAAAACCTTTCCATCCTGGTCGCGCCCGACATGCATGTGAATGTAGGAAATGACTCCTACGCGCAGTCCTTCGTTGAGATCGTCAAACCCCCAGTTCGCAACCGGGCTAGTTACCTTCTCTGAGCGGACTGCGCGAACAACCTCGCCGTAGGCGCCGGCGACGTCGAGTCCACTGTGCAGATGGTCGCGACCATCGGTTGAGTCGAAACTACCGCGCACTTCACCGACGGTTGCGATTACTTCATGCGGTCGATACTGCGGCTCGAGCGGCCAAAGCAGGGACTGCTCGCCAAGCGTCTGAGAAGTGAGACGCGGTAGAGGTTCGGTCGCGGCCGCCACCGTCTCGCCGGGACTGGCAGACGCGGTCAGCTTTCTTAGCAGGTAATTTCCGCTGTCAGCGATGTAGAGATCGCCACGCTTATCGATCGTCACTCCCGTGATCTGGTTGAAGCGAGCGTTGTCGGAACCGTCAGCGTATCCGGGCGTTCCTCCGGCAATTACGCGCGCCGCACCGTCAGGCGCGATCTGAACCACGCGGGCCCGGTCGAGTTCAGTAACGTAGAGAAAACCGTCGTGCGTCAGCGCTAACCCTAACGGCTTTCTCAAATCCATCTGATTAACTTCGGCCGGAAAGGCTACGGGCAACGTTGTCACCTGGCCGTTCGCTATTTTGCGCAGGCGATGGTTGCCGGTGTCGGCTACGATCAAAGTTCCATCAGCCGCTACAACTATCCCGCACGGCGTATCGAAGAGGGAGCTGCCCGCAGGCCCGTCGGCGTATCCGAGACCAGCGCCCGCAACCGTACTGACATTCCCATCAGACGCTATCCTGCGAACGCGATCGTTGTAGGTATCGGCGACATAGATATTACCCGTCGCGTCGACCGCCACTCCGATTGGACCATCAAACTGTGCCTGAGTTGGCGGGCCATCGATGTATCCGGCCGTTCCCTCTCCAGCCACCGTCGAGACCAGTCCCTGCGGTGTAATTTTTCGGATGCGGTTGTTGCCGGTGTCGGCCACGAAGAGATTGCCTTTGGCGTCGATCGCGAGACCCGAGGGCGTATTGAAAGCTGCCTGTGATCCTGAGCCGTCTGCAAACGCTTCGACACTGCCGGCCAGCGTGGTAACCGATCCATCACGTGCGAGTCTGCGAATGCAGTTGCTGTCACCGGCATCCGCGATATAGATCACACCGTCATCGCTAATGGCGATACCGAAGGGATCGGCAAAAGCGGCTTGCGCCCGCTGGCTCGCGTCATGAAAGGAAGGAGAGCCGTCGCCGGCGAGAGTAGTGACCCGGGCTCGCCAACCAAAGTGAGTGGGCGGACGACGCCCGCCGCGTATCACGAGGAAGACAATAAGAGCGGTCAAGCTACCGAGAATGATGAGAAGTATTAGGGCGAGGAGGATGGATCTGCGCATTGGAAGGAGTCGAAGATTAGATTTGCTTGGTCAATGTCACTGCCATTCGAATTCGCTCTTCAATTGGACAACAGCGTCATTGATACACAACGCGCGGCGGCAGGGCAAGCGATCACACCAATCGGGTGGTGTCCTAAGCTGGCGGCGTTTAGAGTACCAACTTTAGTTGGGTTCTTTTCTTGCTTAACAAAAGCCCGACTAAAGTCGGTACTCTGAACACCGCTTATCAAAGTAGAACACTTCGATAACAAGCTCTATGCTCGCTCGTTTTGCAGGCTCACATTCCCAGTAAGCAGTTCTCGGTCGCAAGGTTTCTATTGCCCAAAAAGTACGGCGGGCCGCACCCTAAGGTAAACGGCCCGCCGCAGATTAATAAATCAACGTTAGCAGACTGCTACGTGGTTTGGACTCTCACATAATCGCCCCGGCTCATCTAAATGTCCGGGCGGCGGCGATATTTGAATACGCCGAATTCCCTCCCCCGTTGAAGGCCCGCACACGATAACGATACCTCGTGTTGCGAGTCAGTCCGGTGTTGTTGAAGGTGGTCACATTCGGACCGATTTGCGCAATCTGGACAAAGTTTGTGCAACCGGATCCCTGACAACGCTCGATCTTGAAACCGGACTCGTTGTTTGCGTTGTCCGTCCACGCCAGGTTGATTTGAGTTTGCGAAACCGCAGTCGCCGTCAGATTGCTCGGAGCGGCTGGAGGCGGTGTTGGTGTCGGCGTAGGTGTCGGTGTTGGAGTTGGCGTCGCCGTTGGACTCGGAGTTGGAGTGGGCGTTCCTGTCGGTGTTGGCGTAGGCGTGGGGGTCGGCACTCCACCACAACCCGGGAACTTGAATGCGCCGATGCGCGTGCGCCAATTGAAGCTGCCGTTCGCCGGGATGTACTCCTGCGTGTACCAGAAGGTGCAGTCGTCCACTGGGTCAATGGTCAGGTCGCTGTAATCGCCCCAACGGTTTAGTGTGCCGGTCTGGCTACCCGCGCCGGCGAAGAGGGTTGTTTCACCCTGGGTCAACATATTGAGCGGATCGGTAAAGAGCCGACCGGCGTACCGGATCTGCGGGTTGATTGATGCGCTCGAAGCACTATAGCCAAGAGCAAGATTCCCTTGCTGGTCCATCGCCGCGCTACCCATCCAGCGCCAGGTCGTGTCCGGCTGGTAGGTGCTCTCCTGGAACTTCGTAACCGGTCCGTTGGTCACGTTGCGCAGCTCGAACCAGCGTACCCCGGCCACGCCGCCCGAACTGACTGTGTAATTGCCAACCACGGCTTCGTGGTCGCCGAAATTGCGATATGCCAGGCGGAACATCAAACGGTCGCCGATGCCGTCCACCCTGTTGGTCGTACCAAGCTGCGGCACGCAACTGCGGGTGGCGCCGCACAGCACCGTAAAACCTGCCGCCGCCGGACTGGCGAAAAGGGTAAAGGTAGAGTTCGCCGGTGTGATGAAGTCGACGTGGAAGTGGAAGACCCGGTAAGCACCGCCTCCCGGAAATTCCACAAACGTGGCCGGCGCGCCCACCGGTGGCAGGATCAAGCCGTCGAGATCGCCAGGAAGGTAAACATCCTCGTTCGGTCCGCCGGTGACTCCAGTAGTAATGAAGGTGGCCGGCAGACCCACGAGCATCTTCGTTCGATCGAAAGCAAACGGTTGCGGGCCGAGGAAGGCCGTGCCCGACGAGTTGAAGACGTTCATGCTCATGTAGTAGGCATCAGGCCATACGCTCAGGTGCGGATAATCAAAGAAGTTAGACCCAAGGTGAAAGTCATATCGGTTATAGGTGCCCGTGGCGTCACTCGTCGTCGACACCGCAATGCATTCATCTGTCGGAACGCTGACGCCGGCAAACTGGGTAATGACCCAGCGATTGGCAATCTGGTCATAAAGCACGACGGGATCGCCACTGCCGTTGTTCTGACAGACACCGCCAAAGCCACTCCAGAGCGTTGTGATTCCTGCCGGACCTAACTGCGACGCGCCCGTCGCCTTGTTAAAGACCTGGAAGCCTTCGTTGACGATCTGGACGTACTGCGTCGCGCCCACTTCGCCGTTGGTGTCGGGTGGCGCGCAGTTACAAGCAACACCGGGAAATGGGACGCCGTCAAAGTTGAGAAGCGGGCTCGGCATATTGAGACCGGCAAAGGCCGACACTGCAGAGGCTGACTGGACTACCGGATCAGCCGTGTTTACGTGCCTCATAGAGGCTGGCACCTTCGGGTTTTCGTTAGCCTCGCGCTCAACCTTCCGTTCGACTTTGGTAGGCTTCATATCACGCAAGGGGGCTGAGGTGTCGTTATGAACCGAATTGCCGACCTGGACATTGCCCGTTTGCTCCTGGCCAGTCCTGCGTTTGATCTCAGGTGGTACGGACAGACTCTTGTCTGCACTCGATCCTTTGGAACGCTTAGCCTCTATGATTTGAGGCACCACTAACACCGCCATCAGCACCAGATTCACCGCCAGTGCTATGATCAGTTTCGCTTTCATTTTCATTTTTCTTCCTCCCGATTGAGCATAAAATCTCAGAATTCAAACTTACCAACGAGCGTCGGTAGTACTTGAGGAGCCGAGGCGGCCAGGGCGAACTAAAGTTGGGGGAGCGTACTTGAAAATCTTTACGCGCGCAGCAAGCTATCACAAGCGAAAGAGCGATGCAAGAGTTTTAGCTGACGGGCCTTGTTCCAATTGTGTCAACGCTACGTTCGTCTGCTGGCCACAGTCATACGGAAAAACAGTTCTCCGCCGATTTCTTCCTCATGAGTGGGCGGGGGTTGACCTCCCTCACGGTCGGGCTTGTGACACTGCTGATCACGGCGCGAATCTCTGCCGGTATTCGGCCGAGATAAGGAAGGCCTTGACCATGTCGGCATTCACGAAGTTGCCGTTGAACTGGTTCAGCTTCCCCAGCCAAAAGTTGTAACCATTGAAATTCAATCCGGGTTCCGGGGGGTCGTTGGGATTCCTTCTCATGTAACCGAAATACTGCATCAGCACGAAGGCTTTGTTCTTTTCCGCGTCCTTCAAGTCCTGATCCTCGGCTACTGAACGCAATATCGAGGCGCGCTTGGTCACGTCCGACGGCGTCGCTCCCAGCACTGCCACCAGATTGGCTTTCTCGGCGGCGGACAAGACTCCGCCGGCGTTTGTGTTGAGCTGGGTTACAAATTGATCTGCGGTTAAAGAATTTGGAAAGGCAGCCAGAAACTCCGCTCGCTGCACAAATAAAATCGCGAAAGCCTGCTTGTTTGTTTCCAACTGTGTCTGCCAGTCTCCGATGCCGACCTGCACTCCTTGCCCGACTTGTTGCGTGTCTCGCAAAAACTCGGTGAACTTCACCGGCACCGGCGCGCCGGCGGGATTAGTCAGATTACCGAACGCGCTCTTGTACATTCGATAAACCAGATACCCGGTCTCCTGGAACTCAATTGCTAAGAAGAACGCCGCCGAAACATTAATCCGCCTCAGCTCGATGCACGCGGTATCCGATCCGCACTGCGTGATTTGATTAGTCCAGAAGGCGAGACCGTCCGCGTCCGGCTCGCGACTGAGAAAATCTATATAGTGCTGTCGTACGAAGAAGGCGGCATCGTCGATTGGATTGCTACTGCCGTTTACCGTCTCGTTATCCTTGATAATTAACGTGGCGGTAGCCGGCGAGCCCAGCGTCGCTCCCGTGACATTGCTCAAAGTGATTGTGAAATTCTCATCACCCTCCGCATAGACGTCGTTAATGATTGGAATCCCTATCGTCCTGGAAATCTCCCCCGCGCCGAAACGCAACGTCCCCAGAGTAGTTACGTAGTCGCAGCGTGACGAAGCCACGCCATTAAATGCGTTGCAGTTACTAGCTCCGGCAGTGTCGCTCGTGGCGTAGTCCACAGTGGAAATGCCCGAGGTGTCGCCGGTGCGAGTGACTTGCACGATCAACGTGCTGGAACCTTCCGTCACACTGAAAGTTGGGGCACTCAGTTGCACGCTCGGCGGATTGACCAGCACCATGCTTGACCCCGTGCTCGCAGCGAACCTGGTGTCCGAAGCATAGATCGCTGTGATTGAATGACTGCCGGCGGAGAAATTCGATTTTGTGATTGAAGCGACGCCGCTGGAATTAAGCGGCACCTGACCAATCACGTTAACGCCGTCGCGGAACGTGACCATTCCTGTCGGCGTGCCCGCGGCGGAAGGAGCGCCCGTTACGATGGCCGTGATTGAGACTGTTTGTCCGAGGCTCGACGGATTGGGTGAAGAGCTGAGCAAAGTGTTCGATGCGTTGGCATGGACCTTTTGCATCATCGTCGCAACCGTCGAGGCGTGACTCCCATCGCCGTTGTAAAGCGCCACGATGAAATGATTGCCCAGATAATTACCGCCTGCGGCCAGCGATGACGTGGTGACTGTCGCCTGCCCGCTCGCGTTAAGCGGAACATTGTTGGCTAAGGTCTTGGATTCTGCAGTAAACCCGTTATAAGTGGTGTCAAAAAAAGTGACGGTACCGGTCGGCGTAGGCGAGCCGGTAACTGTGGCCGTGAATGTGATGGGGTTGCCGAAGACAGTCTCGCGAAGATCGGGCGAGGACGAAGCCACGGTAACGCTGGTTTCAGGATAGTTGCCGATGGCAAACACGTTCCCGCCGTTGAGTGTGTAGATCGTGCCGTCTGGACCGATCACGGTGGGAACGTAAGGCTGTCCAATTCCCGAGTTTAAGCTGATCGCCTGGTCGAGTGAGTTCGTGGCCAGATTCCACTTATACAGATGGCCGTCTTCGCTATTGAAGAAAACGCTCTTCGTGGACGGGTTGACTGCCGGGGCGTTGATGCACCACTCCTTGACCGCATTGGGAAAAGTGGAGTTTTCGGAATCAGGCGTGGCGCCAATCACCGTCAACACTTCTCTCATTTCCACCAAACCCGTCGATGAGGAGTGCGGATCGGTCTGCGTAGCGTTGGGATCGAGGAGTGCAACTCTATTCACGCCAGTCCCATCCTGAAAGGCGTAGTCGTTGTACTTGCAGAACAACAGGTACAAAGACGTTCCAGTATAAGAAGGCACCGAACTGGCCGGCACAATCCCCGGGGTATAGTCCCAACCGAATGCACCCGGCGTTTTGGTAATCGACAAGTCTCCACTGAAGCGCAAAAGAAATCCGCGCGAGCCGTTGTCCGATGGAGTGCCCAGGACTCCGAAGTAGACATCATCGTCTGGCGCGACCATCGGAGACGCAGTGCCATCTTCGGGGACGGAGGCGGGATTGCCGTTACGCGGGTCCCTTAAGAAGACGCGGTACTTCGTCTGCAAGTTTGTCGGGCTCAATCCGAGCAAATAGCAGAAGCGGTTGTCAGTGGCCCATTTGACCACGACATACAGAGTCGTGCCGTCGTTACTCAAGGCAGGCGCCACATTGTGGCTGTCTCGACTGATATTGGCGTCGTCGTTTGCCGCCGTGCCCGCGAGGACATAGATTCCATTTCCGTTGGTATCGATGCGTGCATAGCCGCTCTGTGGTGTGTTCAAGGGCGCGGGCGCGGTTCCCTGAACGCGAAATCCAAAATAGAGGTTGCCGCTGGAGTCAGCAGTGATCGGAGTGTTCACGAATACCGTGTTGTTGTAGGTCGCGGGGTTGTAATTGCCGATACCATAGAACGCTTCGCGGACCGGAGCGGATGGAGTATTCGAGTCGGGGTTATCGACGTGCCAGATAGTGCCTCCCGCGCCGGCGTAATACAAACGCGTGCCGAATGCTCCCGTCGCTATGCATGGGTTGTATGACGGGATCCAGTTGTGTGCCGGCAGAATGTAGTCTGTCGTCAAAGTGTACTTCGCCGCACCAGTCGGGCCGTTGAAGGCTCTGACCTGAAAGGCGTCGCCGGCGGTCTTGACTGGTACGATCAGAGTGTTGCCGGCAGTGACCAGAGGCGCGCCGTAGTGGACCAGGGCCCCCGGGTTGAAGTCGATGGTAGCTTGCAACTTGAACTGGTTCAGGCTCTGCGCGGGCGCAGCATACATAGACGTGTGCTGCGCGTTGCCGCCGAAGGTCGTGGCCTGGGCCAACGCGCGCCCTGAAGTCAGGGCGAAAAAACATAAGAAGCTGATGGCCAGCAGGCTAAATCGTCTAGTGAGAAACATAGCTAGTGCCTTCTCGAACATCGCGTCTTGGGCAGACGGTCTAAGAATACGCTTTAAATTTCACGCGCTCAATCGATGCGATTGCCTGGTGGCGTCTGAGGTTTGCGAGAGTGCAGCTCTCTAGGAAGAACTATCCACGAAATTACAGAAAGCGGAAATGGTTTTGTTCGTGCGGCTTCGTGTGATTTCGTGGATCGTTCCTGTCCCAGCGAAAAAACGCGAAACCGACTTAGGGGCAGTCTGATTGCTGATTGAAACCTATGGATCTCTCGACCGTATATGAATTCAATCGAAGTGCTGATTCCTGAAGAAAAAAATCGTGAAAGGAGAACTAGTCATGAAGTTCAAGGTGGCGGTGATTCTGAGCGTCGTTTTTGGTTTGTGCCTGGCGACAATGACTTCCTTTGCCCGCGGTAACTCCAACGGACTAGCGAAGCCAGATAAGACGGAGGAGATAGAAAAAGAAGTTCTGCGTCTCGAAGAAGTCGGCAGACAGAAGGTTCTGAAGGGTGACAATAACTGGGATGACCTGATTGCTGAAGGCGCCTACATGATCGCCTATGACGGCTCAATTATTAACTATAAGAAGGCGAGCCAGCTCCCTTCCCTGCCGGTGAAGTCGTTCAAAATGTCAGAGATGATTGCCCGCGTTTACGGCGGCGAAGCGGTGGTGGTGACGGGGCTGGCTGAAGTAGAAAGCGAGACCGCGGATAAGAAGCCCTTCTCGTTTCAAATGAGATTCCTGAATGTCTGGAAGAAGTCCGGCGACAGTTGGAAGATCGTGGTCTCGGAGAGAACCAGTGTCAGGCCACCGCCAAAGTAAACCATTTTCCATTTGTCACTTTGGTTTTTCGGTTGTCATTGTGGGCATGGAGGTCGCCATCCATTAATCGGATTGGTCATCGGTGCTCCGTAATGAATCATCGTGTATTATGTCCCGCTAAGTTACACGCCTCGACGATAATAGTTAATGCTTCTGATCCAGCAGAACATCGCCCAATCCTTCCAGTCGCCGATCGTGCGCGTATTGCTCGGCGCGATCGCGTGTGGGCTGCTCTATGTGCTGTGGCGGGAAGTGCGGAAGATCCCGGCCAAGTTGTTCACGCTCATGGCCACCGCGTTCGTGGACATGGTGGGGCTGCTGATGATCATTCCGCTGCTGCCGTTTTATGTACAGACACTCGGCGGATCAGGAATCGATCTGTTTGGGATGCACATTGGCATCGGACTCATCTCCGGGTTCATCGTCGCTTCCTTCACGTTCGCACAATTGCTGAGCGCACCCATGTGGGGCCGGTTTTCTGATCGAGTGGGGCGGCGACCGACTTTGCTGATCGCGTTAGGCGCGTCCGGAATCGCATATCTAATTTTTGGATTTGCGCACTCGCTGCTGGTCCTGTTCCTCTCGCGCCTCGTTCAGGGGGCCGGCGGTGGCACGGTGGGCGTGATCCAGGCTTATGTGGCCGACTCGACTGATCCGAAAGATCGTGCACGCGCGCTGGGTTGGCTTTCGGCGACCACCAATCTCGGCGTGGCTCTGGGGCCGGTGCTCGGGTCGTTCGCGATCGCCTTAGGCAAGCGCGACCTTCTTCCGGGACCGGCGACGTTACAGATGGGTCGCGCGGCGCCCGGGATCATGGCGGCGGCACTTTGTGTGCTGAACATGATCTTCGTCACGCGCTTTCTGAAGGAATCGCGGGATTTCAGTGAGCAGCCGCAGGCAGGGGAAATCCGTCGCACTTCGTCGCAGGCGATCTGGCGCGTCATCTCGCATGCGAGCGAGCCTGCGTCGCGACTCATATGGATCTATGCGATCGCAATCGGGGCCCATTACGGAAGCTTTGCGGTGTTGGCACTGTTCCTGAACGCGCGCTTTCAGGTTACTGAACAGACGATTTTTTATTTCTTCATGTACATCGGATCCATTTCTGTTTTCGTCCGCGTGCTGCTGTTGGGACGCGCGGTCGATTGGCTGGGCGAGGCGAATCTCTCGCGTCTGGGCCTCGTGCTCCTGGCCGCCGGCGTTCTGGGGATGCCGCTGTCGCGAAACTTCGGCATGCTGGCGGTCGCGGTAGCGCTGATCCCTTTGGGCACGGCCTTTACCTATCCGTGCGTGACGGCACTGCTGTCCCGAGTCATCGCTCCCGGTGAGCGCGGCCTATACATGGGAATGCAACAGACGTATGGCGGCGTGACGCGGATCATCGCGCCGCTCTTCTTCGGCTGGGCGTTTGATCACATCGGAATATCATCGCCCTACTTCTTCTCGTCAGCGTTTATCCTGGCAACGATATTCCTTGGCTTCGGATTGGATCAGTATGCGAGGCCGGAGCGCGCTTTGGCGCGGGAAGCGGCCGTTGAAAAGCTGGAAGCGTAACCGGTTAGCTAAGGTGGGTACCGGGAGCGATAGCGACTGGGTCTTAATCCACGCGATGGTCGAATCACCGAGGCTATTACCCGGTCGCTACTGCTCCCGTTCTGACTCCTTCATCGTCATCCGTGGGATTCACTTCACAACTTTCGCGGTCATCACGAGGATCAGCGCCTTGTCGCTAAAGCCCGCAGTGCCGACGACCACAATCTCGCCCACGCGCATGCTTAAGTCACTATGAATTCTGGCCTCACTACCGGGAACGGCGAGAGAAAAGTTGAAGTTGCCGAGCAGAATATCGACCGCGCCCGATGGAGTTGAGGTAAGCGCAACCGAATTTGCGTCAAACATGTAGAGTGAGATTCTTTTTTCGAATCCGCCAGCCGGCGAGGATGAAGGCCAGACAACCTCCGCGGAGCCTTTGCCCTGCAAATAGCCGGGATGCTCGCCCCGACTTTCCCTCGTCCGCTGCACAATCGACGTCAACAGGGAGTAGTCCTTGTAGTTGAGCGTCGTCTGCAATTCTTTAATCACGTCCTTCAGATCGGCGGGGTATTGGCCGTTGGCGCTCTCTTTGTTGGATGCGAGCAAGACGTGCATCCGCAGTTCGATGTCGGGTCGCGCGACCTCGGGCGTATCGAGACGCTTAATAGCTTCATCGATCGCCGCAATATTTTCCGGGAAGTCCCGGACCGTGACAGTGCGGAACTCGTTGCTGGCGGAGAGCTGCGCGCCCTTAAACCCGCTGGTCAGCAGTCTAATAACCGGCACCAGATCCTCCGGGGTGCGGTTGTGGATTTCGAACACGCGATTCTTAAAGCCCGAGTTGGTTACATAGTTATCGCTGGGCGCCGGCGTTGACTGGCTCTGCGCTTGACAGAACGCGGCCATGAAAAGGACTGCCATCAGCAACGCCAACGTTTTGAGTTTCAATATGAACATGATGCCTCCTAGTTTCGATCTCCGTTTTCGGGATCGTGATCGTGATTAGTCTCTTCGGATTTTCGGGAATCGCGCGGCGCGAGCCAGATGATTCGGATCTTAGGGTCAGCCGTTTGAATTTCGATGCGCGAAAGTTCGGATGAAGACGCGAGTCCGGATGGCGACGATGTGGACGGGCTCGTTGGAGTAACGGACTTCAGCGCGACGGACGAAGGTGCCGCCGGCGCGATTTCTTTGCGAACATCTCTCGCAATTCGAACCGTATCCTGTGCGTCCGGTTCTCTGGCCGGCTCAATTTGCGTTCTGCTCCTGCGCAGCTTGTTTGACTGGCCCGTTTGCGTGGTTGCCAGAAGCGATTTTGGCTGGGACCCTGATAACTGGCGCGCCGATGGCGAGTTTGCGTTCGTTTCCCCCGGCGTTGGTTGGCCCGATACCTGGTGCGTAGAGCCCGACGTGTGGCGCGGAATGTCGCGGAAGACTTGCAGCATAACAGCGGCAATAACCACCGCGGCGAGTGAGGCCGCATAAACCCACCGTCGTCCCCAGGATCGTCCGAACATCGAAGGTTTCGACACATTGCGGCCGACCGCGATCTGGCCGAGCACCTCGCGTCTGATCCCGGCATAGAACTCCGCGTCGAATTGCGGTTGAGCGAACGCTTGAGAAAGCAAGCTGCTGCTCTCTGAAAACTGCTCGGCGAGTTGACGACACGCCTGACAAGCCGCGAGGTGCGCCGCCGCTTCGCGCTCGGGCTCGCCCACTAGATCCCCTGCGACGTAGAGCGGCATCATCCGAGTCATGCGTTTACAGTTTGTCTTTCTCATTGTCACCCACCTCTCTTGCGCAGTAATTTGTCGCAGTAAGTTTTGATCTTGGCGCGCGCGGAACTGACCTGCGTGCGCACCGTGACGGGACGCGAGCCGAGCGCGCGCGCAACCTCCTCCGTCGAAAAACCCTCCAGGTCGCGCAGCACCAACGCTGCTCGCTCCTTCACCGGGAGCGTTTGCAGGGCGCGCCGCACGAGTGCGAGTCGCTGTGCGTGCAGTGCAAGGGTTTCCGGATCCTCGCCACCCGTTTTATGGGCCGCCCGCTCTTGACCAAATTCAATCTCTTCAAAATGCGTCACCCCGCTAACGCGTCTCTTACGTGCAAAGTCATGGCAGACATTGATCGTGATGCGGTAAAGCCAGCCGCGAAAGTCCTCTCCCGCGCGGAAGCGCCCCAGGTACTTAAAGACTCGCAAGTAAACTTCCTGAGCGGCATCGCGAGCATCGTCGCGGTTCCCGAGCATCCGCCAGGCGATTGATACGACCCGCTGCTCCGTCGCCAGCATGATGCGCTCGAAGGCGATCGCGTCTCCCGCACACGCCCGCGTGACGAGCATCGCAAAGTAATCCGCGGGTTCTTCGTCGCGCGCTGACGGAGACATCTCTTGCGCGTCAGTCAGAAAGATGTGAGCCATCTCAGCTACCATTGGGTCCCCAGTCGTGCTTTCCACTAACAACTACTCACAGACCGGGGAAAGTGTTGAGAACTTATTTCTTCCTTGATTCGATTGTCTCCTATCAAGGGATAAGAACTGTTGCTTGCTTGAACGCAGGGCGAGACAATTCGATTCGAAACTTCCGAGCAGCTCCTTGAGAGTGGGCGCGAGATTTGGAGTGCGGCGACTTGTCGCCGCTTTGGCTCAGATGTAACCACAGACTGCAAATGGCGGGGATTTGGGAAGTAAGCCATACGAAAGCGGCGACAAGTCGCCGCACTCCAAAAAAAGCCGTTGCTTCATCGAAGTGCCTTCGCCGCTTCCAGAATCTGTTCCGGCCGGGCCCGCACCCACAAATTCTCAGTCAGATTTACCCAGCGCACCGTGCCAGACGAATCGATGAGAAACTCGGCCGGCCGGGCGATATCCTGGCCATTGATTCCCTGCCCTGCGTGAACCAGATCGTAACGGCGAATGGCTTCCGCTTTAGGATCAGAAAGAAAAGTGAATGTGTAGCCGGCTTTCTGACAGAGGTCGCGGGACTGCTCGGGAGTGTCCACGCTGATCGCAACCGGGCGAATCCCTACTTCTTCAAACTTATCAAGACTATCCTGGATGCTCCGCAACTCGGAGTTGCATGAAGGTCACCAGTACCCTCGATAGAAGATCAGCAGCACGGCCCGCGGATTTGTCGCAGTCGTCTTTCCTTTGATTGGCGTTGTCAGAAGTTCCGATAGCTCCACTGTCTTGCCGTTCGTATCAGAGAGACTAAAGTCCGGAGCCCTCTGGCCAACCTGAGGAGCGCCGCGAGCGGCGGGCAGCCACCGCGCTGCAATGAAGGCAGCGAAAATGAAGAATGCGAAGATCAGTACGCTGAGAGTAGCGGCGATTGAGCCGGCTACCTTCGATCGTCGGGGCCGGTCGCCCGCAAACGCCCGTCTGATTCCCACCACCAGGAACGCCGCAGCGATGCCGAACAGCAACAGGGGCGCCCAGGGAAAATCGCGAGTGATGGGCCACCTGATAAAAACGAATGGGTAGCTTAGCAGCGCGATCAGGCTAAGCAGGAGGCCCGTCCAGACTGGCCAGTTGAATCCGCGGCTGATTTCGGTTTTCATTGCAGCGATCCCACGGCAGGGGCAGCCGGCTTCTCCAGCGCTGCGTCGGCGATTGTCAAAATAGCGGCCGCCCGCGGCTTTTCATTCTTGAAACTCTTCGCCAGCTCGATCGAGCGCTCCGGTTCCTCTTTTGCGAGCGCTCGAAGAATGACGCCAAGGCCCATGTCTTCCACTTTCACACCTCTAATTTTGGGGCCTTCACGGGTCCAGACTTGAGCACTTATCCAGGTATCTTCACCGTTGAATGTCTCCGCTGAATTTGCGGCTCTGACGGCTTCACCAAGTATCTCCCACGCGTGAACGGCATCAGGCGTCACGCCGCCAGCTGTTTTTCGTCGGCGAGGTTTGCCTCGGGGCTTCTCAACCACCGCCTGAGGGCACACGACCAATGGCATGCCCAGAAAGAGAATCGCCGCGCAGAGAATCTGCTTCACTTAAGTCTCACCTTTCGAACCTAACTAACCGGCGAGAGCATAGCACCACGAGAACAGGTTTGTTTAGACTTTCTCGCGCGCCACCAGCAAAGAGTTCACGGTACGCTCGGCGTAGTCAGGATGAAGATATGCTATGCGCCCGGCAACGAGGGTCGCGACGGCGCCGCCGCGGAAGGTGGACCCATCGAAGGGGGTGTTGCGACTCTTTGATTTTGAGCGCGATACATCGAAGGTCCAGGCAAGCTCGGGGTCTAAGATCGTCAAGTCTGCTCTTGAGCCCGCTCGCAACGTCCCACGTTCTTCCAGATTGAAAATGCGAGCCGGATTTGTCGAACACAATTCGACCAGCCGCTCGAGCGAGATCACACCTTTGTTCACCAGCCGCTCAATGGCGAGGCCGACCGAGGTTTCTAATCCAACAATACCGAATGGCGCTTGATCGTACTCGAGAGCTTTCTCGTCCGCATGATGCGGAGCGTGGTCGCTCGCTATGATGTCGATTGTGCCGTCGCGCAAACCGTCGACGATCGCGTCGATATGATCCTGACTGCGTAACGGCGGACTCACTTTTGTGTTCTGATCATAGTCCTGGACGGCTTCGTCAGTCAGCGTCCAATGATGCGGCGCTGCTTCGCACGTCACCGGCAGACCTTTTTCTTTAGCGCGCCGTACGGCCTCGATCGCTCCACGCGTCGAGACGTGCGCAAGATGCACGCGGGCGCCGGTCAACTCCGCCAACAGACAGTTACGTTCGGCGTCCACTTCTTCGGCGGCGGCCGGCATTCCTCGCAGACCCAGCACCAGCGACCAGTGACCTTCGTGCATTACTCCGCCACGAGCGAGCGATTTGTCTTCGCAGTGATCGATGACAGGCAAGTCGAACCCCCGCGCGTATTCCATCGCGCGGCGCATCATTCCGGCCGTGGGAACGGGTCGGCCGTCATCTGAAACAGCGATAATGCCGGCGTCTTTCATCTCGCCTATTTCGGCCAGCTCAGTCCCTTCGGAATTCTTTGTGATCGCGCCAATCGGGAAAACGCTCGCCAGGCCGGCGCGCTCAGCCTGTTCGATCACGAACCTGGTAACTGCGGCATTGTCGTTGACGGGATTTGTGTTCGGCATCGCGCAAACGGTTGTGAATCCGCCGGCCACGGCGGCCGCGGCCCCGCTGGCGATCGTTTCTTTGTATTCGTGTCCGGGTTCGCGCAAGTGCACGTGCATGTCTATGAATCCGGGCGCCACGATCAAACCAGTCGCGTCAAAAATCTCTGCGCCTTCGGGTGCGCCTTCGCTGTGACTGGATAGGCCCACCACCCGACCATCCTCGATGAGCAGATTCCTGCCTGTGTTAGTTCCCTGCGCGGGATCGATCACGTAACCGTTAGCGATTAGTAAACGCATCTCTGTTAGCTCGGTGAATCTGTGCCCCTAACTCTTACACGGGCGTTAGCAACCTATGATTGAACTCCCTCTCCCTTTGGGAGAGGGTTGGGGTGAGGGCCTAACGGAGAACCTACTTTGATATCGCGTTGTCGTGGATAAACACGACGGAGTCCTTAGAAAATACATCGCGCTAAGCTTCGCACCCTCCCCTAACCCTTCCCAAAGGGAGGGGGAAAGAAATACATACGTTCATTGCGCGAACAACTTCCCACTTCGCTCTTTCTTCGGACCGTTCTTCAAAGCTGGAAGTCGTTTTGTTCCGTCCTCTTTGCTGGCGCCCGCCAACAAGTAGAGCACGGCCATCCGCACTGCGACGCCGTTAGTAACCTGATCCAGTATCAATGAACGTCCGCCATCGGCGATCTCTGAAGAGATTTCGATCCCGCGATTCATCGGGCCGGGATGCATCACGATGGCATCGGGCGCCGCCAGGCTCAGATGGCTCAGGCGCAATCCATAATGGACGGCGTATTCCCGCATCGACGGGAAAAACGCTTCTGTCTGTCGCTCGCGTTGAACCCGAAGGATCATTACCACGTCGGCGTCCACAATTACGTCTTCGATCCTTCTTTCGACGCGCACGCCTTGTTCGATCAAATCGGCGAATTCAGGAGGCACGAGCGTCCCCGGGCCGGCCACGCTGACTGTCGCGCCGAGCTTTGCAAGCAGATAGATATTTGAACGCGCGACCCTTGAATGAAGGATGTCACCAATGATGGCGACCTTCAGTCCCTCAAGACGGCCTTTGTATTCGCGGATGGTGAGCGCATCGAGCAGGGCCTGGGTAGGATGTTCATGCGCGCCGTCGCCCGCATTCACGATGGCGGCACTGCACACGCGCGCCAGATGTCCCGGCGCGCCGGCCGCAGAGTGGCGAATGACTATGCAATCAGGAGCCATGGCTTCCAGATTGCGAGCGGTGTCGAGCAGCGTTTCGCCTTTTGAGACACTCGAGGTAGAGACGCTGATGTTGATGGCATCGGCCGACAAACGCTTGGCCGCAATTTCAAACGAGGTGCGCGTGCGCGTCGAAGCCTCGAAGAACAAATTGATGACCGTGCGGCCGCGCAGCGCGGGCACTTTTTTTATTTCGCGTCTTGAAACGTCGAGGAAGGTCTCAGCCGTGTCGAGCAGATAGTTAATCTGATCGGCTGACAATTCGCGGATGCCGAGGAGATGTTTGAGTTTGAAGTTAGTGCTCATTCTATGTCCGACAAACTTCAGGAACGTCTCATCAATCGCCTTCGACGCGTAGCGTCGGTATGAGTTCAGCCCGGCGTTTCAACGCCGGGATTAGTTGGTTAGCCGGGCCCGTCGCGTAGCGACGATTGACATTCGCGCTAATTTCAGGCGTCGCTCCGCGACGCGAATGGTTCGTTGCTTTTCCCTCTTCCCGGCCTTGAAAGGCCGGGCTAAATTCACATCGACACTACGCGTCGAAAGCTTGATCAGATCTTACTTCAGTTTGTCGATTGTCACTGGCTAATTCAAGTCACGACAAACTGAAGTTTGTCGGACACTACCCATAAAAAAAGCGGCCATCGGGGCCGCTTCACGCTGCAGCTTCTGCTGCCGGTCGCTCGACAATTACGACCCCTTCGTCTTCGTCAAAATCGGTCAGCATAACTTTTATGATCTCACTCTTTTTCGTCGGCACCAATTTGCCGATGTAATCCGCCTGGATGGGCAGCTCTCGATGTTCGTTGCCGCGATCGACCAGTACTGCGAGCTGCACCCGCCGAGGCCGGCCAAAATCAATCAACTGATCGAGCGCCGCGCGCACCGTGCGACCTGTATAGAGAACATCGTCGATCAGAACGATGGTGCGCCCTTCGATATCGCCGGGCAGTTCAGTGCCGCTGACAATCGGCTTGGCGCCGACCGTCGAAAGATCGTCACGATACAAAGTAATGTCGAGGATGCCTACCGGCGGGCGCTTGCCTTCGAGGTCTTCGATCTTGTCAGCGATGCGATTGGCCAGGGGGACGCCGCGACGGCGAATGCCCACCAGAACCAGATCAGTCAAACCGTGGTTTTCTTCCACGATCTCGGAAGCCAAACGCGCCAGCGCGCGATTGATGCGCGCCTCATCCATGATCCGAACTTTTTCAGTGAATTCCACCGGCGCGAAATATAACAAGAAGATTGCACAGTGACAAGGGCACGAGTGAGTCATCGTAAATTTTCATTTCTTCAGTTATTGAGAAGGTTGCCAGCGCATAGCCAACAACAGGCCATCTGACTACAATATTGCCTCAGAGTTCCCTCGTATGAACACAGAACACCCATCGCTTCTGGAGCCAGGTCTCCATGATGTGGACCTCGATACCTTGGAGCGACTGTTTGTGGAGCCGTTTGACGATGCTACTCGAAGAAGAGAGCTTTTGGATGGGTTACGAGCAATGTTATCAGTGATTCGCCGAATGGGCCTCCGAGTTGAGGTTTGGATCGATGGCTCATTCACGACCCAGAAACCCAATCCTGTTGATATTGACGTTGTTATTTACTACGATCCAATCGCCGTGCAAGCTCTCAAGGCTAGTGATCAAAATGTACTGTCTGAAATCGCCGATACCAATCTGTCGAAACTTCGTTACAAATGCGATCCATATCTTGTGCCCAACGATGAGGAACAATGGCGGAGCTATTGGAGAGGATGGTTCGGTTTTTCACGTGATGAGGAACCCAAGGGCATTGCCCGTATCTCCCTGTGAGGTGATGAAATGACAGAAGCAATCGTAAAACTGCACGAAAGAGCTGAAGCTGTTGACAGAATGCTACAACAGAATGAAAGCGCTTTGGCTTCGGAACCAGATAGCTTCTCACACAAGCTGAGTCGGCAGAGCTTGAGAGAACATTTAGCGGACATAACATGTCAAGCTGCAGTGGAATTCCTCAGTCTTGGGAATTACGCGGATGCGGAACGAGAGTTTAGAAAAGCCTTCTCGCTAAGTGAAGGCAAGAAGCACATCCTCTTGAACTCAGTTTTACTTCACAATGAAAATGATTGGGCGAGAGCCATTCCACTCTTGCGCATGTTACTACGCATTGATCCGACCTTTGAGCTTGCGAGGACCAACCTGGCGATTGCTTATCTGAATCTCGGCGTGGAAAAGGTAACGACTCCCAATCCGACGGAAGAAGATCGACATAGCGGGCTTGAACTCTTTTATTTTGCCTTGGGGGCGGCAACGGAAACGGATGTGGTCGATCAAATTAGAGAGAACCTCGCAGCTTTCCACACTAACCTCGGCATTAAGTGCCACGAGGCCGGCGATCCCGGAGGCTGTGTTGGTCGTATGAGGAGGGCATGTGAGGCCCTACCAAGCGAGCAAGCACGACGCAACCTCGGCGCAGCCTACGCACATTTGGCGTTATTTTTTATGGACAATCAGGACTATCAACAGGCAATCGTATATTTCGAAAGAGCAGAGGATGCTGGCTTAGTACAACCCGAGTTAATCAACGACTATGGCATCGCCCTCGCGAAGGTAGGTCGCACGGCTGAGGCTAGGTTGGCTTTTGAAAGGGCGCTGCAAATAGTCGATAGCCAGAGTGTTAGAGCGAATCTAACATTACTACTGAAGCACGGATCAAACGGCGGACCGGTTACTGAACCAGTAATTAAGGCCGGTAGTGATATTCAAGCAAACTCTCTTGAGGCTCTTTTCACTCAAGCCTTTTTTCCTGAGTTTGTCCCCAGTGCAATACAGCCATATCAGCAGGTAGCTTAGCGCACATCCAGCCTCACTCGCTTGAACCTCGATCAGACTCCTGAGCATGAATCGAACTCTCGATACGCCCGCTATGCTCTACCGATCATTTTTACGTCCGATTCTGTTCCGGCTACCGCCAGAGTCAGTGCACGAGTTTGCACTGAGTTCCCTCTCCCTGGCTTTGAATACTCAAGCCGCGCGGCGCCTCGCGAGCCGGCGACTTCGACGCGAGCCCTTTGGCAAGTTGAAGCGTTTCGGGCTCGAGTTTCCCAATCCGTTGGGACTCGCGGCAGGCTTTGATAAGAACGGAACAGCAGCCCAGGCCCTGGCGGCTCTCGGTTTCGGCTCAATCGAAGTCGGTTCCGTCACCAGCGAGCCGCAACCGGGCAATCCGCGCCCGCGCCTGTTTCGTCTGGCGCGCGATCGTGCGCTCATCAATCGGGCGGGATTCAACAACTGCGGTGCCGCCCAACTGGCGGAACATATTCGCCGCCGCCGGCCCGAGTGCGTGCTGGGCGTGAACATCGGTAAATCTCGCAGTGTGCGGATCGAGGATGCGATCCCCGATTATCTCAAAAGCTTCGAAGCGGTCTACGACATAGCAGACTACCTGGCGATCAATGTTAGTTCGCCGAACACGCCGAACCTGCGAGAGCTGCAGCGGCCGGAGTTGCTCGCCGAGTTACTCAAGAGTTTGCAGCAAAGAAATGATGAGCTCGCGCAGCGCTGTTCCTACCCGGGCCCAAAACCGCTGCTCTTGAAAATTGCGCCGGACTTGTCTGAATCTGAGATCGAGTCGATTGTGGATGTCGCCACTAGTATGAAGATCGCTGGATTGATTGCGACAAATACGACAATCAGCCGCGAAGGCTTGCAAACGTCACCCGCCGAAGTCGAAGCGTTTGGCGAGGGCGGTCTGAGCGGAGCACCGTTGCAAAAACGATCGAACGAAGTGATCGCGTTGATCTATCGACTGACGAATGGCAAGTTGCCGATTATCGGAGTGGGCGGAGTTTTTACTGCCGCAGATGCCTGGGAGAAAATCTGCGCCGGCGCAAGTCTGATCCAGTTGTACACTGGTTTCATCTATGAAGGTCCGGGCGTGGCTCGGCGAATCAATGCTGGGCTGGCGGAGATTCTGAAACGAGAAGGATTTCGGACTCTTGACGAAGCGGTCGGGTCTCGGGCTAGTGTGTGAATGCTCAAACAGAAATTTAACGCAAAGGACGCTAAGGTTCACGCAAAGGGCGCCAAGGAATCTCCTTTGCGTTACTTTGCGATGACCTTCGCGTCCTTTGCGTTGAAATTCCTCTTATGAACATTAAGGCAAAAGAAAAACTAATCGTCGCGCTCGATGTCGAGAGTGCCTCGCGCGCTCTCGAGTTGTTCGACGAGTTGCATGACGTTATCGGTATGTTCAAGATCGGCTCGCAACTGTTTACCGCGGCGGGTCCTGAGATTGTCCGGCAGATTGTGGCCAGAGGCGGCCGAGTTTTTCTCGACTTGAAATTCCATGACATTCCCAACACGGTGGCCGCGGCCGGAATCGAAGCGACTCGGCTCGGGGTGTCGATCTTCAACGTTCATGCTGCGGGCGGAGCAGAGATGATGAAGCGCACCGCCGGCGCCGTCGCCGAGGTCGCCGGTCGCGAAGCGCTCAGGAAACCAAAGGTTATTGCGGTTACACTTTTGACTAGCCTGGATCAAAAGAGCCTGGAACAAGTCGGCCTCACAGACGAACCTCGTTCGCTGGTTACCAGGTTGGCGCGCGTGGCGGCGGATTGCGGACTTGACGGCGTCGTTGCTTCACCGCAGGAGATAAGACTTATCCGGCACACAGTCTCGAGCGCGGAGTTTCTGGTCGTTACGCCCGGCATTCGCTCAAGCAATGATGCAGGTGACGACCAGCGACGCACGCTCACCTCCGTCGAAGCAATCAAAGCCGGCGCTGACTATCTGGTTGTCGGGCGACCAATCTTGAATGCTGAAGATCCAGTCGAGGCAGCCGGAAGAATCGTGGCCGAGATCGACGATGCGCTCAGGCAACTTAATCAACCTTCGTGAGATCACCCTCCGAGATCATTGGAACCAAAGGAAGAAGCAGGCGTGCAGTTGGAATCGTGTCGTCAGTTTGCCTTCAGATGTCAGCCTTTAAGATTGGTGATTGCAGTCACACGCTAACTCTGCATCAAACGACCACTTCAGAGGCGTTGTTGCGCCGCGCGGCGACTTACCATTATCATTCGAAGGTGCACGCAAAGCTGAAGTTCTCACTAAAACTTGTGCAATTGATGGCCCTGCTGATTTCGCTCACTTGCGTGATTGCGGCCCAGCAAAAGATCGAAGCCACCCAGGCTCCATTTAACGACGCCGCTTATCGGCTCGGCGAACGTCTCACTTACAACGTTGAATTCTCGCATTACGCCAGCGCCGCGCACATCGAACTGTTCGTCGCCGGGCGCGGCACCTTCTTCAATCGCGACGGAATTCAGTTGCGGGCGCACGTCGAGACGGTCGGCATAGTAAACGCGGCGCTGCTTTCGATTAACAACGACTATACAACTTACGTCGATCCGCAGACGGGCTTGCCGTACCGCGCGCAGCGGGTCGTCCGTGAAGCAGGTCGCTCTTCCGAAGCCGAGCGCGATTACAACCAGCCGGCCGGAACCGATGCGATTCCGTCAAAGCTGAGGACCGCCGAATCCCTCGGCACCTTCGATTTGCTTTCCGCGCTCTACCGGGTCCGGTCGCTGCCTTTGACTGATCGTTCTTCTTATTTGATGACGGTTCAGCACGAAGGCGAGCAATACCGGGCAGAAGTGAAAGTGATCGGGCGGGAACTGATCAAGACCAACGTCGGGTCATTCAATACGATAATCGCTCGGGTGAATGTTAAGAACTCGCGTGACTACAATATTCAGGTGTATTTCAGCGACGACGAGCGGCATGTGCCCGTGCGGATCGTCGCGGAGGTCCAGGCCGGTGAAATTCGCGCCGATTTGGCAGGTTCCGAACTGACTTTGCCAGAGCCGATTCAGAGTAGCAGTCCTACTCCACCAACTAAGACCGACCCCAGGCCATCTCCGACACCCAGGAAGCCGGGCCAGGTTCCGGCGTTGCCACCCGGAGCAAATTCGGAACAACCTTTGAAGGATGTCCCCTTCAAAATCGGCGAACAACTTACTTATCAGGTTTATCTCGCCAGTAATGCTCAGCAACCCGTCGGTGCGATTACGCTGACTTTGAAGGCGCGCGGACGATATTTCAATCGCGACGGATTACTTTTTTCGGTCACCGCGCAGACCACCGGTCCCGGGGCACGAGTGTTTCCTGTCAACGATCAAATCACTTCTTACGTAGATCCGACTACGCTGCTTCCGTTTCGCACTGAATTGAATTTGTCAGAGGGCAAGTACCGCTACAGTCGCGCCTATAATCTTGATCAGAATCGGGGCGCCGCCGTGTCCGATAATAAGGAGCGGATCGACATTCCGGTCGGCACGCACGATTTGATTTCGACATTTTATTCCATTCGCACGTTAGATCTCTGGCCGCCTAAACAGAGCGCCTTATCGATCATGGCTACCAGTCAACCGCGCACGTTGCTGGTGAAATCCCAACGACGCGAAACTATTGAAGTGGGTAACCAAAAGATAAATGCGATCATGGTAACGCTGGTGCTGGCAGCGGATGACCCTCAAGGTGATAAGATGCAGATACGGGTATGGATCGGCGACGATTCCCGCCGACTGCCGTTACGGATCATGGCCGTGACTCCGCTCGGTGCGGTACGCGCCGATTTGGTAATCGCACCGGTGACTTCGCAATAACGTCGGACGCAATATTCGTAGAGCAGGGACAGCAATAGTTGAGAAGAGGCTTCCTCAATCCGCGCATAGTCACGAAGATATCCTTCTGGACTACGAGCGCCTGCATCCTGGTCGCGGTAGTCGCTTGTCTGCTGGCGATTTGGAATTTTGCCGGGACTGATGTGCTGTGGCGAACGGTGGCTACGTGTGCAGTGATCGGCGGCGGCATGATCGCGTTTTACGTCATCAACTCAATCTTCGACCGGCCCTCTGAATAATCCACCATCATAAGTATCAGAAGCCCGACCGTAAGGGAGGGCTACTCCTTGATCCGGAATCCAGTCGCCCTCCGTTACGGTCGGGCTTCCGATGTCTCCAATCCGATATTGACAATCATTTTCAATTTGAGGCATACTGCGAACCGGCGTTGAGGTTGCCAGGGCGACGACGAGCGCAAAACCGAATCATGCTTCAGTCTTTCATCATCATACTGCGCGAGGGATTCGAGTCGTTCCTGCTCGTGGCCGTGATTTTTTCTTACTTGCATAAATCCGGGCAGCGCCACCTCGCGCCCGCCGTCTATTGGGCGATCGCTGTGGCACTGGCGGTTAGCGGCGGACTCGGTTACCTGCTCTTTCAAATGCAGACGGGTCAGGGCGATTGGATCGAAAAACATCTGGGTCAGACGTTTGCCGGATTTCTCGGCAACGAATCGTTGCGCGAAGCCATTCTCGGCGTGATAGCGATCGTGATGGTTGCGTCGTTGGTGATTTACATGTGGCGCACCGGACCGAAGCTGAAAGAGAAAATGGAAGAGCGGCTGGGTGAAGTTTCCGTACGCCGCTCTGGTTGGACAGCCTATCTGGGAGTTTTTCTTTTCACGGTGCTGACCATCAGTCGCGAAGGGATGGAAACCTCTCTGATGCTCTTGCAGGTGCGCAGCCCGCGACTGCTTTCCGGGGCCTTGCTTGGACTAGGCGCTGCCGTGGCGATGGCTTGGGCCTGGGGACGGTTCGGACATCTGATTAATGTCAAACGGTTCTTCCAGGTGACCGGAATTTTTCTGCTCCTGTTTATGACCCAGGTCGCCATCTTCACCTTTCACGAGTTTGCCGAAGCCGGCGTCCTGCCCAACAGCGAAGCGCTGCACGCGGCGACCGAAAAGTTCTCGCCTGACGGACTCTATGGTCAATGGTTTTCGGTGGTGATGGTCGCGGCGTGCGCAATCTGGCTGGTTGGAGCGTGGATGATTGATCGGGCAAAGGCGATTCGCAACAGTTCAATCACACTCGGGCCGGCGAAAACGTAGTCGAGGAATTGCTACGGAGCATAGGGAAAGGGCAAGGCCATTGGACCTTGCCCTTTTCTCATGGACCATACAACTCTCGTCCTAATGTAACTCGAGAGCTGCTACTTGCCAGTATTCACATACTGAATGCAATCACCCTGATTTTTGAAGGTGGTACCATTGGCGCGGAAAAGCGTCTGCCAACCACCATTCTTGCATTGGTCTTTATTGGTCGCGATTAAGCCGCCAATGCAATCTCCGCCTGGCGCGATGAGCCACGGAGTGAAGTTCACGGGCCCAGTCCCATCCACGACATCGCCGGTGCCTCCGGGGTTGCCGGCGTTGGTCGGGCCGCTGGCGCTGTTCCACCAGTTGCAGGTGGCGTTGAACGTACCCAGACCGTCGTGGCGGAGGCCCGCCGCCGTGTTGCCTACGAACTTGTTCTTGTGTGCATAGACGTCCATCCCCGTGATGTTGGCAGTCGGACTCCCCATCCGCACGCCAATCCCCACGTAGTTATTCGAGAACGTGTTGCCGGTGATCCGCGCTCCGAAGCCCGCCGAGGGGGCGTAGAAACGAACGCCGGCTCCCCAGGTCCGCACCGTGAGATCGGGGTTGATGGTGTGCTCGAACGTATTGTCCTTGACATCGACATTCGTGCCGTTCGCGAGCAACGCGCAGTAGTACGTCACATACGAGAAGTGATTGCCCGAGATCGAGCCCGAGACGTTGCTCAGGTTCATCCCGGAACTGCCAATCGTTGACCACACATTGGATTTGATCGAGGCGACGGTCCCGGTGCTGCCGTTCCAGTTGCCGGCGATGAAAACTCCATCACAGCCGCCGCAATCCGTCAGGTCGTGCAGGTAGTTGTCCTCGAACGTGAACAAAGCCGGTTCGTTGAAGAAAAACCCATCTGATCCAGCGGTGAAGATGTTGCGCTTAATGATGGGGTTGTTGCCCGACGTGTACGAGTCGATGTTCGCGCCGGTCGCCCCTGTGAAGGAGAACCCGTCGATCGTCACGGGGGCGGTGGTGCTGATTCGGATCGTGGGGTTGCCGGTGCTGTTGATGATGGCCTCTGCCACGCGGGTTCCACCGTTCGGGCTAATACCGGCGTTGGGTCCGTTAATAACGAGCCCCTTATCGACGCCGAAGGATTCCGGGTACGTACCCGCACATACTTGAATCGTATCGCCGTTAGATGCTGCCGCTACCGCGGCACCGATCGTATTAAAGCTCGGATTCGAGCACGACCCACCACTGACTCCGGTGGGCACCCCTGTGGTCGACACATACCAAGTACCGGCGGCCTGGGTTCTTTGTCCACCGAACATGATTACGCTCAGACCCAGCGTTAAGGCCAGAGCCAATCCTATTCCTAGTTTCTTCAGATTCATTGCTTTCTCCTTTTTAGTTAAGTGTTTATCTAAGTGAGGTCGATACAGCAACCGACCAATTTGCAAGCGAAGACACTTCAACGCCGAAAGAATGGTACTCAGAAAACATTCAGCGCTTGGAAAATTGAAAGTCGCGGGTGTCGATCAAGAGCACTAAAGCGGCAGGTGGGCAATAACCCCGGGGCTTTGAGCTTCTAAAACACCACACTCTTTCCATCGGTGTCCGCACTCATCCGCCGGTGTTTATTACCAGCTAAGAGCGCGGGTACTCTATCCGGCAATGTGAAAAAATAAAGCGGCAAGCGCCGGTAGAGAAAAAGGACGAGTCCGGAAGCGGCCTCGCCCTTCTTGTCATGTGGACTTACTACTTGCCATTGTTCGTGTAGCTGACGCAATCACCCTGGTTTTTGAACGGAGTGTTGTTTGCGCGGACGAGCGTCTTCCAGCCATCATTCTTACACTGGTCCTTGTTTGTGGCCACGTTGCCGCCAATGCAGGGGCCATTGAGATTAGCGGAAACCAGCCAAGGTGCGTAGATGACGCCGGTGCTCACCTTGTCGCCTGAGCCGGAAGCGATCGGGCCAGGCCCGCTAGCGGCGCCCCACCAATTGCATGTACCGCTAACCAAACCGCCGGAAGTGGGGTCATTTGAAATTCCGAAAGCTGTATTACCTGTCAGTGAGTTCCTGTGGGCTTGAACAGTGTCGGTCACAGAAGTTGCGGCTACGTTGACGCCGTATGCATTGTTGTACAGCGTGTTACCAGTAATCGTCACGCTGGAATTTGGTCCGACACCAAAAGCATTGGCTACCTTGACCGCCGGGGCTGCAGAACTTACTTGATTTCCGTTTACAAAGACATTGCTATCGCCACCACCGACATAGATTGCTGATGAGTTCGCTGTTCCAACGACGGTGTTTCCGGTAATTTGAGCACCATTCGTTTTGAAGAGCGCCACCAAAGTACCATCGGCATTACTTGAATTACCTGAAACGACGACATTCGAATTGCCTTCTATGATGGTAATGTCGGCATTGTAGATGGCGGAATTAGCTCCGCCGAAACTGTTGTCTGAAATAGTTAGGTTTGAAACAGGGGTGCTATTTGCCTGGAAGCCATCACTTGCGGTGGCCGTATTGTTAACCGCATTCTTACTAAAAGTAGTGTTACTAGTAGTAATTGAGGCGGCTCGGCCAGGGTTACTGATGATGTTATTTTGAACCGTCTCCCCAGTATTGCCAGTCTGCATCACAATAGCCGCAGTGCCAGAACTGCTTGGACCGTTAAGGGTAAACCCGTCGACAGTGACACCATTAGCAGTAATAGTGATGTTTGCTGCAACGCCGCCATTAATAATGGATTCGGCGCCACTGCGTCCGCGCGCGTCTATTCCAACCTGTGCTCCATTCAGACTAAGCGATCTGGGAATGACAACATTCTCGTTATACATTCCCGGCATTACATTGATGACGGAGCAACCGACATCATTAACTGCAGCTTGAATTGTTGCGTGATCGGTTGGGACGGTGCAGCCGGCTACTGCTGCCTTAGTCGTGTCCTGGCGGAACATCGTCATACCGACAACCAAGGTCAAAGCAAGAGTCGATAACACTGCTATTTTCTTTGAATTCACTGATTTCTCCTTTTCACAAACCAAGTGGGTGGTCGTTATTCTAGTTCGACCTGTCGCTGACGAGACAAACTTCAACGCCAGTGGGGCTCTAAAATTCAAATGTCGCGGGTGTCTTTCGGGGAAGCGGTGAAGCGGGCAAGAGAAACGTCTCGGGGGCTTTCAGCTTCGAACACCACACGTACCGTCGGGTTGTCCGCACCCAACCGCCGGTGGAAATACAATTACAAGAGCATGCGTACTCTATACAGCCACGTTAACCTTGTCAACGTTGGGCGAATCTCGACGGGCTCCAATTCGCCCGAGATTTGGTGATTCTGAAATTGAAGCTTGCACAGTTAGATACTCTCAAACACTGGTTAATTCCAGCGCGAATCTCGCGTCACGAAGAATGCGAGGTCTTTTAGGAGTCGAGCTTTCTGTGATCATTTTGTGCGGAGGCGGATTGCGCTGCCTGTTTTCGCACGGTCGGTCCTCGCAACCCCGTCAGCAAGAGTGCCCGACGGTGAAGCCGTCTCAGAGGCTTGTCGTCGAATAGATTTTTGCCAGCTCGCGCTTGAGAAGTTTTCCAGTCGGGCCCTTCGGAATGTCTTTCACAATGCGAATCGACTTGGGACACTTATAGTCCGCCAGTCTTTCCGCGCAGTAATTGATTAGGTTCTCTTCGCTGACCTTCATTCCATCTTTCAGCACGATGAAAGCGGCGACTTCTTCACCATAAAGCGGATCGGGAACGCCGATCGTCGCGGCGGCCGCTACGGCAGGATGCTGGTAAAGGACTTCGTCGATTTCACGCGGATAGATGTTCTCGCCGCCGCGAATGATCATGTCTGATTTGCGATCGACGATGAAGAAGTAACCATCCTGGTCGCGATAGCCAATGTCATTCGTGTGAAACCAGCCATTGCGAAATGCCGTCGAAGTCGCCTCGGGATTTTTGTAATAGCCTTTCAGGATGTTCTCGCCCCGCAAAACAATTTCACCCAGCTCGCCGTCCGCAACTTCCTTGTCGTTATCGTCAAAGACTTTCATTTCATTTCCGATCGGCAAACCACACGAACCTGGCCGCCGTCGCACGTCCGGAGGATTGAAAGTTGAGCGGCAAGTCGATTCCGAAAGGCCGTAGCCTTCGACGACCGGACAGTTGAACGTCTCTTCAAACTTCTTCATTACCTCAGTAGGCACTGGCGCTGAGCCGCACATCGCAAATCGAAGCTGTTCAGTCTTCAGGCCTTCGGGCACTCCGTCCGGGTAAGTGTTCAGCAACATCGACAGCATCGTCGCTACCGACCCGAACGAAGTAATCTGGTAATCCGAGATTGTGTTCCAGAAACGCTTGGCCGAGAACTTTGGACTAATTACGGTCGAACCGCCGGCATACAGCGCGGACATCGTGGTCACCGACACCGCATTCATATGAAACAAAGGCATGATCGTCAACAGCCGATCGTTCCCGGTGAAGTTTAGCCACTCGCTTATCTGTCGCGCGTTAGCGATTACATTGCCGTGGGTTAATAAGCAGCCTTTTGGTTTTCCAGTGGTCCCCGAGGTGTAGATAATGATGGCATCGTCATCTTTGCTGGGAGCGCGGGCATCCTGCCCGCTTCTATCTGTCTCGCCAAACTCGCGCGTCGCTTCGGCCTCGTCGTCGAAAGTGATGACAGATTTCAAATGCGGAAGTTCATTCCGAATAGCGTCGATCCGATCCTGGAATTCGGAATTGACCAACATCGCTTTGGTCTCTGAATTGTTCAGCACGAAAGCGGTTTCGCTTTCTTTCAGGAGCGAGTTTACTGGCCCTGCCAGCGCACCCAGTTTCCAACAAGCAAAATAGGCGATGATGTATTCGACGCTGTTCGGCATCAGCAAGCTGACCACATCGCCTTTGCCGATCCCATGCGCAAACAACATGTCAGCCGCCCGATTTACCGCCAGGTTAAATTCAGAGTAAGTAAACTGCCGCCTGTCCGGGTCAGAAAACAGAAAGACCTTTTGCGGGTTGGCGCCAGCTCGTCGTTCCAGCAGTTCCCGGAGATTATTCAGAGCAATGCCTGTTTCGTTCTTAGTTGGCTGGTCGATCATTTCAGGCTCATAACTTTGTACGATCTCCGCATACCGTGGCAAGTCACGGCGCTTTTTGGAGTGCGCTGACTTGTCAGCGCTTTCAAAGCGGCGACTAGTCGCCGCACTCCAAAGTTCGTGATATATTCACCCCATCAACTAAGACACTTAAAAATAAGATCGTTTTGCGGGCCGACTTGTCCGCCTTAGTTTCGGCCAGACAAGTTGCACGCCTAAAAAGAAACTTAAGCGAGAGTCAAAGAACACGAATATGGATACCTATCGAAATTTTATCGGCGGCAAATGGATTGAATCCAGTTCGTCGCGCACCGTTAACAACGTCAATCCGGCCAACACTGACGACATCATCGGGGCTGTTCGGCAGGCCACGCGCGAAGAAGCACGCGCGGCAGTCGATGCAGCGAGTGAGGCTTTTCAAAGTTGGCGGAAGACGCCCGCCCCTTCGCGCGGCAAGATCGTCGCCAAAGCCGCGCGGTTAATGGAAGAGGCGAAGGAAGAACTGGCATCAATTCTGACGCGCGAAGAAGGCAAGACTCTTTCTGAATCGCGCGGTGAGTTGCAGCGCTCAATCAACGTCGCGGAATTCTGCGCCGGCGAATCACGGCGGATGAACGGCGAGACCATCATGTCCGAACTGCCCGCCAACTTTGCCTACACGATCAAACAGCCGCTGGGCGTGGTCGCCTGCGTAACGCCCTGGAACTTTCCGGTAGCAATTCCGGTGTGGAAGATCGCGCCGGCGCTGGTGGCCGGCAATGCGGTTGTTTTCAAGCCGGCAACGCTGACACCGGCAACCGGCGTCCGTATCGTGGAAATCTTCGAACAAGCAGGAATACCACCGGGCGTTTTGAACTTGATTCTGGGATCGGGCTCAGATGCCGGCGATGAGATCATCAATCATCCCGCGGTGAAAGCCGTTTCGTTCACGGGGTCGAACGAAGTTGGCATCCGTCTGTACGAACAGGTTTCCCGGCGCGGCGCCAAATGCCAGTGCGAGATGGGCGGCAAGAACCCGGTGGTGATCCTGGAAGACGCCGACATGGACCTTACGGTTGAATCAACCGCTCAGGGTGCGTTTGGCTCGTCCGGACAACGTTGCACCGCGACCAGCCGGGCCATCGTGGTAAACGAAATCGCCGACGAGTTCGTCAAGAGAATTGCCGAGCGCGCCGGATCAATGAGGATTGGCGATGGGAGCGATCCGAAAACTGAAATGGGTCCGAGCGTGGATGAGGGCCAGTTCAAGACCGTGCTCGACTATCTGAACATCGGCCGCGAGGACGGCGCCACTTTGGTTTGCGGCGGCGAACGCGCGACCGGCAATGGTCTCGACAAAGGCTACTTTGTTCGTCCCACCGTGTTTGATCATGTGACGCCGGATATGCGCATCGCGCGCGAAGAAATATTCGGACCCGTGCTCTCTGTCTTGCGGGTGAAAGATTTCGACGAAGCCATGCAGGTCGCGAATGATACTGAGTTCGGGTTATCGTCGTCGATTTTTACCAACGATGCCGCACGGATCTTTCGCTTCGTTGACGAGATCGAAACCGGCATGACGCATATCAACTCGCCGACAACCGGTGGCGAAGCCCACATCCCGTTTGGCGGAATCAAAGGCACCGGCATCGGCGATCGCGAGCAGGGCTCGACGGCTCTGGACTTCTACACCGAATTGAAAGTAGTTTACGTGGACTATACGGGCCGCAAACGCGAGGGGAATTTGTACTGAGATGTCAAAGAAGGAAACTTGAAATGAGATACCCCATCGCTATCCTCGCAATCTGTCTGTTCGCTCTCAGCGCTGCTGGGCAGACAAAACGCCCCGACTTCGACTCCAAACATCTCGAGATCCACTACGACAAATTTAGAGACCAGACGATCGTGAGAACGAAGTCCATGAACATACTTTTTCAAGTTGGAAAAAAAGTATACTTCTGTTCGATGGTCGTCGGCTATTCAGTCAAGAATGGACAGAAATCAAACTTGGCTATTCTATTCGCACCGGGCGCTACTGGCTTTCTTAAACGCACAAATGCTTCATTGGATCCGGATTTTACCCGCGCTTTCTTTTCACACAACGCAGATGTAATAGTCTTAGTTGGCGACAATCGCTACCCGTTGAATCGTTTCGACGGCGCGTATTTCGCGTCTAATGGGGATACGATCGTAGCCGTAGCAGTGCCCAAAGAAGTCGTTGAAGCAATAAGTAACGCGGAGAACTGGGATGTTGCGGTAGGTTCGCTGGAAGCTCGCTTTGTAAGTAAGATGCCGTTAATTAGCAAGGGAGCAATTAACCACTCTGATCGGGATAAGTTCAGAGCTATTACGGCCCAATACGCCAAGGATGTACAACTTCCAGCAACCGTAGAAAGGAGAATCTGATGCGAACACTCAAATACACATTCTGGCAGGATGGCGAGTTCTTTCTGGGTTACCTAAACGACTATCCTGACTATCATACTCAGGCTTATTCCAAAGATGAGTTAATTGAAAACCTTAAAGACTTATTGACCGATATTGAATCCGGCGAAGTTCCGTTTATTAGAAAGGTTGAAGAAATGGCGATTGCGTCATGAAAAGGCGTGAACTGATCAAAACATTGGAGGAGAGAGGTTGTTTGCTAGGGCGGCACGGTGCAAAACATGACTGGTACGTGAATCCGCGAACCAAGCAGTCCCAAGCGGTGCCACGTCACAACGAGATTAATGAGCGTTTAGCTAAGGCAATTATCAAGAAGCTACGGGATGAATCCACTAACTGATATTCGCTCGCGTTTGAACTAAGACATTTGCTCGCATGGACAACCTGCAAAAATTCTACGACCTTCTCTGGGGCCTGCTTGAGCAGGTGCCTTCGCTGATCACGATCCTGGCCTGTCTGATCTTTGTCGCCATTCGTTGGAAACGGTATCCGAAGGTCGCGCCGCTGGTGTTCGTCAGTCTGGTGCTACTTCTCTTGCACGGGCCGATCTTCGCGGCGGTCTATAATTGGGTGCCCGACTTACTCGTCAACCAAACCAGCGGCGCAAACAGGATCTCGAATAATGTAATGGTCGTGCTGAGTTTGATCTACCATACCACGCTGGCGATTCCTTTCACGCTCTTACTCGTGAGCATCTTTATGCGGCGGAGCCCGGCGCCGGGAGAAACTTCGGCGTAACTGACTTCCATGGGACTGACTTCCTATTTCTTATACATGTTCGCGCGGCGCATTCCGATGCTGCTCGTCACCCTCGGCGGCATTGTCTTTGCCATCACGCGCTGGAAGCGACATCCGCGAGTATCGTTGATGACCGTGCTGGCCCTTGCTCTCTACTGGGTCGAAGCGTTCATCTTCCTCTGCATTCGCTACAGGCTGCCCAACATTGTAGAGACGATGAAACTCTCGGGCACGGCAATCAATGTCCTGTTGGTCGTTATTTCAGTGTTGGATGACTTTGCCTTCGCCGTGGTCATTATTCTCCTGGTGGCCGCGGCGTTCTCGGGACGCAAGCCGGCAGCAACAACTACAACTGAAGGATGAGTTCATGAGTTCAGCAGAACCACAAACCGCCCCGTCCGAAACTGTCCGCAAACACAAAGAGTTTCTTTTCCCCGCCGTCACTACGTATTACCAGGAGCCTTTGGCGCTGGTGCGCGGCGAAGGCTTCCACGTCTGGGACGATCGCGGAGACAAGTATCTCGACTGCTTTGGCGGCGTATTGACCGTTAGCGTCGGTCATGCCAATCCCGTGGTTAACGAAGCAATCATCAATCAGCTCAAGACCATCACCCATACGTCGACGCTCTATAGCAATAAGCCGCAATCTGATCTCGCGGAGAAGCTGGCGCAAATTACTCCGGGTCGTTTGAAGAAATCCTTTTTTACGAACAGCGGTACGGAAGCAGATGACACGGCGGTCCATGCGGCCAAACTGGCGACGGGCCGGCATGAGATTGTCGTGCTGCGCCATGCTTACAGCGGCCGGTCGGCGACTTCCCTTTCGGCGATGGGTCATGCTCCGTGGCGCCCTTTGCCGCCGCAGGTCTCCGGATTTGTTCATGCGATGGCGCCGTATTGTTACCGCTGTCCATACAAGCTGACTTACCCGGAATGCGGACTGGCCTGCGCCAACGACATCGAAGAGTTGATCATGACCACGACCACCGGCGAGATCGCCGCGTTCATGGCTGAGCCAATTCTGGGAGTCGGCGGTTTCATTGTGCCGCCGCCGGGATACTTTGAACGCGCGGTGGAAATCACGCGCAAGCACGGCGGGCTGTTCATCGCCGACGAAGTCCAAACCGCCTGGGGCCGCACCGGCGACAAATGGTTTGGCATTGAAAACTGGAACGTCGAACCCGACATCATCACTTCAGCGAAGGGCCTGGGCAACGGCACGCCGATCGGGATCACCGTGGCCACGCCGGAAGTCGCCGACAAGTTTCCCGGGCTCACCTTCTCGACCTTTGGCGGCAATCCGGTTTCCTGCGCGGCCGCACTGGCAGTGCTAAAAGTTATTGAAGATGACGATCTGAAAAAGAATTCGGCCGAGGTCGGTGGTTACTTCCGTGGACGCCTGGAAGAACTGAAAGAGAAGTACACGGTCATTGGCGACGTGCGCGGCATGGGTCTGATGCAGGCGGTCGAACTGGTCAAAGATCGTGAAACGAAAGAACCGGATCCGCAATCGGTGGCGAAGGTTCTTGAAGAAACGAAGAAGCATCGCGTGCTGGTTGGCAAAGGCGGGCTGTATGGCAACGTGATGCGCACCGGGATGATGCTCAATTCGACTAGGGACCATGTTGATGAGCTGATCGAAGCGCTGGATAAGAGTTTCGCGGCGGTGGCGTGAGGTGCGCCACGGAAGTGCTCAACCTGGTTTTCGGCTCCGCCGCCTGATGTGCGGAAAGGCTCCGCCTTTCCGTTGAGTAGTTAATTTGATTTTGAGGCTCCGCCTCAAGCACAGGATTTTCCAAAGATAGTTAATGATAAAAGAGGCGTAGCCTCTTCAGATCACAGATGCTGATCGGAAAGGCAGAGCCTTTCCGCAAATCAGGCGGCAAAGCCGCGTTGACGCAGACCCAGCCACCATCGCTGCTAACGATCGCCCGAGCCCATCCGTCCTTCAAATGTTACCGAGAAATACCGCTGAGCTCCGGCTTCGGTCAGAGAAACATCTCAAAGCCGCGGCACGTATCAGCAGTCTTAGCCAGGCACCACAAAGTCCACCGTAAACAAAAGAGGTCCTATGAGATTCTCAATTCTTCGGCAGCTTCGCAGCCCGATCTTCATTCTAGTTGGCGCAGCCTGCGCGACATTCATGCTGGTCGTTTCGCCAGTGCGGACCGCAGCCCAACAAAAGGGTCAACCGCCGCTAATCGATCGCGAATTCTTCTTCGGCGATCCTGAGATCACGAACGCCCAGCTCTCGCCCGACGGCAAGTTCATCGCCTTCATCAAACCGTTCAAGGGCACACAGAATGTCTGGGTGAAACCAACCGCGGCGCCGTTTGATTCCGCGAAGCCGTTGACCGCGGACGAGACCCGGCCCATTCCCGGATATTTCTGGAGTCGCGACGGCAAGTACATCCTCTTCGTGCAGGACAAGGCCGGCGACGAAAACTATCTGGTTTACGCCGTCAATCCGGCCGACAGCCCGGCGGCGGGCAAGGGAGTTCCGGCTGCACGTAATCTTACCGACCTGAAGGAAGTCGAGGCTGAGATTGTCGCGGTTCCCCGTAGTGACCCGGATGCGCTTTATGTGGCTCTGAACGATCGCGACAAGGCCTGGCACGATCTCTATAAGATCAAAATCTCAACCGGTGAACGGACGCTCGTCCGTCAGAATACGGAAAGGATTGTCGGCTGGACTTTCGATCTCAGAGATCAACTGCGCCTGGTCACACGCGTCGCCGATAATGGCGACAATGAAATTCTGCGCGTCGACGACAAAGGCTTTACCAAAGTCTATTCGTGCAACGTGTTTGAGACGTGCGCGCCGGTCCGTTATCACAAAGACGGCCAGCGCGTTTACCTCCAAACCAACAAAGGCGCCAGCGTTGATTTGGTAAGCCTGGAGCTTTTCGACCCGGCCACCGGCAAGGAAGAAGCGGTGGAATCGGATCCGCTTAATCGGGTCGATCTTGGCGACGCGATATTTTCGGACTTAACCAATGACTTGATCTCCACCTGGTACGCAGACGAACGCGAGCGCGTTTACTTCAAAGACAAATCATACGAGGCAGATTTCAAGCAACTGCAAAAGCAGTTTCCCGGTAAAGATTTTGACTTTGGATCGGCGACCAAAGACGAAAGACTCTGGCTCGTCCAGGTCGTGAGTGATACCGAGCCCGGCGAAAGTTATCTCTTCGATCGTCAGACGAAGAAACTAACTTTACAGTATCGCGAATTCGAAAAGCTCAACCGCGATCATCTCGCCCCGATGCAGGCCATTCGTTACAAGTCGTCCGACGGACTCGAGATTCCGGCTTACCTGACGTTACCGAAGGGTGTCGCCCCCAGGAACCTCCCACTCGTCATATTTCCACACGGCGGCCCTTGGGAGCGCGACATTTTCGCCTGCAACCCCTTTGCCCAGTTTTGGGCCAATCGCGGCTACGCGGTGCTGCAACCAAACTTCCGCGGATCGGCCGGTTATGGCAAGAAGTTCATCGATGCGGGCAACAAACAATGGGGCGACAAGATGCAGGACGACATCACCTGGGGATTGAAATACCTCGTCGCCCAGGGCATCGTCGATCCTAAACGCGCCGGCATCATGGGCGGCTCGTACGGTGGTTACGCAACGCTGGCTGGGGTCACATTTACTCCCGATCTGTACGCGGCGGCGGTGGACTATGTTGGACCTTCGAATTTGAACACACTAATCGAGGGAATTCCGCTGTACTGGGAAGGAGGGCGCCAACTCTTTTATCAACGCATGGGCGATCCGACGACGCCTGAAGGGAGAGCGCAACTCGATCGCCAGTCGCCTTTGAACTCAGCGAGTAAGATCAAGACGCCGCTTTTGGTCGTCCAGGGAGCGAACGATCCTCGAGTGCACAAACGCGAAGCGGATCAGATCGTAATCGCGCTTCGCGATCGAGGCTTTCCCGTTGAATACATTGTCGCGCCCGATGAAGGCCACGGCTTTGCGCGGCCAGTCAATAATATGGCAATGTTCGCCAGCGCGGAAAAGTTCTTTGCCAAATATCTCGGCGGTCGCTATCAGGCAGATATGAGGCCCGAGGTCGCAACTCGACTCAAGGAAATTACCGTGGATGTAAAGACTGTGACGCTGCCGAAGAAAGTCGAGTCGCCAGCAGGTTCGCCGAAACCATTGCAATGATGGTGGGATTGACAGGCAGCGTATGATGCGGCTCTGCGATGTTCTCATGCGGCTCTGCCGCCCGATGTGCGGAAAAGCTCTGGCTTTCCCATAGGTGTCAGGTTTTGATTTGCGGCTCCGCCGCCTGATGTGCGGAAAGGCTCCGCCTTTCCGTTAAGCAGTTGTCTTGATTTTGAGGCTCCGCCTCATGCATACGATCTCCAGAGACACTCCCGCTCTCTATCTGACAGCCGTAGCCAAAGACCGCCTGCCAGTTTTCCGTACAGACTCCATCAAAATCATCACTTGCAAAGCCCTTGATGAAGCCCGGAAGTCCGGCGGGTTCGCCCTATGCCCATGTCATCATGCCAGATCACCTTCATGCGATAACCGACTCAGCAATCAAACCTTCGAAGGTGCTTCAATACATCAACGGAATCATCAGTCGCCGTGTGATTGACCATCTGAAAGAGCACGGCCATAATGCCTCACTCCAGAAGCTTCGACGTGAATCGGGTTCGAGGGGACACATGTATTCGCTTTGGGCACATCATAACAATACGCTACCGATCTTCAGTGAAGACATGTTCATGCAGAAAGTGAATTACATTCATCAGAATCCAGAGAGAGCTGGATTGGTTGAACGCGCGGAAGATTATCGCTGGTCGAGTGTTAGAATCTGGAAGCGTCGTCCACTTGAAGATGAACCTTTGATGGTTGATATTGACCAAATCAATTGGAGGAGAGGGCGTAGCCTCCCCAGAATAGATAAGCTGACCGGAAAGGCGGAGCCTTTCCGCACATCAGGCGGCAAAGCCGCCCGCCATTCCCAGTTATCAAATCTATGAAAACACTAATCCAAAACGCACACATCATCACCGCCACTGACAACTACCACGCCGACATTCTGATCGAAGACGAAGTCATCTCCGTCATCGGCGCCAAACTTGAAATGGAAGCCGACGTGACTATCGATGCCAAGGGCAGACTCGTCATTCCCGGCGGCATCGATCCGCACACGCACATGGAATTGCCGTTCGGCGGCACCACGGCGGCGGATGATTTTCGCACCGGCACGATCGCGGCGGCGCACGGTGGCACGACTACGATTATCGACTTTGCCGTGCAGTACAAAGGCGAGTCGCTATTGCAAGGCGTGGATAACTGGCACAAGAAAGCCGAAGGCAAGTGCGCGATCGATTATGGCTTTCATCTAATCACGACCGAGCTCGAAGATCGCCAGATCGAAGAAATGTACACGGTCATGGATGAAGGCGTAACCAGCTTCAAAATGTTCATGGCTTATCCCGGCGTCTTCCTGGTCGATGACGCCACCATCTTCCGCGCGATGCTGGCCGCAGGCCAACGCGGCGGTTTGATTTGCATGCACGCGGAAAACGGGATCGTCATCAACGAAATCATCAAGCACGCTTTGGCCAAGGGCCACACCGCACCCAAGTATCACGCGTTGACGCGTCCGACGATTGCCGAAGCCGAAGGTGTGCATCGCGCGATCGCGATTGCCGAGATGGCTGAGTCGCCCGTTTACATCGTCCACCTTTCTTGCGCGGACGCGCTGAACCAGGTCCGGCAGGCGCGCGACCGCGGCATTCCTGCTTTCGCTGAAACGTGTCCGCAGTATCTCTTCCTTTCGATCGACGATTACGGCGAAGACTTTGACGGCGCCAAATACGTGATGACGCCGCCGCTGCGCGAGAAAGCCAACCAGGCTGAGTTGTGGAAAGGTTTGAAAATGGACGACCTCCAAGTCATCTCAACCGACCATTGTCCTTTCTGCATGAAGGAACAGAAGGAACTGGGCCGCGATGACTTTACTAAGATTCCCAACGGCGCTCCCGGTGTCGAGCATCGCGTGTCGTTGATCTATACCGGCGTGGTTGAAAATCGCATTTCGCTCAATCGCTTTGTCGAGCTTACCTCGACCGCGGCCGCGAAGATGTTCGGCCTGTTCCCAAAGAAAGGAACGATAGCGGTGGGCTCAGACGCCGACATCGTAATCTTCGACGAGAACAAAGACCAGACGATCAGCGTCAAGACACATCACATGAACGTCGACTACAGCGCCTATGAAGGCCGGACAATTAAAGGCACGGTCGATACCGTGCTTTCGCGCGGCAAGATTGTGATCGACAACGGCGAATACAAGGGCAAGTCAGGAGACGGTCGCTTCCTGAAGCGCGGCGAGTGTGTCGCGGTATGAGATGAGCGCCAATCTTGGAGTGCGGCGACTTGTCGCCACTTTCGTATGCGGCGCGGCGCTATACAAACGTCTTATCTGGTCGCGACAAGTTGTGACCTTTGAAAGCGGTAACGAGTTACCGCACTCCAAATAAAGACTCGGTCTTCCTCCGCCACGACTTGTCTCATCGCGATGAACCCTGACCCTAATCAAACGCCTCACCAATCGCGACAAAAATGTGCCAGATGCGGACTGGTCAACACCGGTGCTGACGAATTGTGCCGGCGCTGCGGAAGTCCACTGACGGGCGAAGATTGGACAGAACCGCAACCCGATCAGGAAGCCGCGGCAGGAACGAGTCCGCCGAAGCGGGGCTTCCTTAAGCGGCTCACCTGGGTAGTCGGGGCGACGTTCCTCGCGTTGCTACTATGTTATGTGTCGCTCTTGATTAGCTCGGATGGACTTCAACCCGATCAACGCGAGCAAGTGCAGAAGGCGATCGCCGTCCTAAAGCAGCACGGGTTCAATCGTGAAGCATTTATCCTCGGGCATCTGACCGTCTTTCGCGCGACGGACAATTGGTGGAACCGCTACGTCGGGCATCGCGAGGCTTATGCCGCAACGAACTTTCCCTTCGAGGTAGTAACGTTGTATCCGGAGTTTTTCAGCGTGCCGGTTGACGACAACGAGCGCGCCGCGGTCCTGCTGCACGAATCGTGTCACCTGATGGGTAGTGGCGAAGAAGCAGCCCTCGGTTCCACCTGGCGCAACAAGCGGCAGTTAGGATGGACCCTGGACCGCTACAAACAGACGCGTCTGTGGAACGCGACCGAGCCGTTAACCAGAGCGCAGTTTCCCTATATGTTCCAGTGCGGGCCTGACGGACAGTCTGATTGTTTCTGATGAGAGATGGAGTCATCTATGAAGCGGCGTTCGAAGTCAAGAGGTTTTAAGTCCAGACTTCGGCCGGGACGCCGCGGCGCCTGGCTTGGTTGATATTTCGTTTGAATGCTCTTTGACATGAGACTGTTAGTTTTTAGT
>Ga0193732_1000020_pt1 | contig 136232 bp, 141 predicted proteins | sample U1s1metaG_FD_145077 | JGI IMG/M metagenome (GOLD analysis project Ga0193732, IMG submission 145077) | Soil microbial communities from a riparian zone of the East river system, Colorado, United States - U1s1 | ecosystem: Environmental > Terrestrial > Soil > Riparian zone | place: USA: East...
CACCGAGAATCATCTTGCCTTCGTCGAGAAACTCCGTGACGTGCGAGCGCAACTCTCGCGTCTCTGGATCGACGATCTGAAACTCTTCTTCAATGCCCAGTGTGAATTGATCGAACATACTTTTTTATCTTGAACATTTAAGCCCTCCCTTACGGTCGGGCTACTGCACCGTGCGCCACTGATCGAAAAACTTAAGGCCTGGCGGGCGAGCCCACCTCTAAACATTCGTCATCGACGATTGAACAGGCTCAAGGCTGTAACAGCTCACGTTCCATCAAGGCGCGCGCTTCCTCCGGCAACCGGTGAAACCTGACCCCTACCCCGCGACCGGGGTTGCTGTAAACCACATCGGCTTTGACCACGAGATGCTCACCTCCCAGCGGAATCCGCAAGCTTAGTGTAGCTCCTAAAGGAAGCGGCGACTGCGTGGTCAGGTAAACTCCCCCAAGGCTCATGTCTTTGGTGCTGGCGATACCGGTTGAGTCTGCACCGTCGAAATGAACGTCCACGATCAACCGAGACCGCTCGAATTGGCGCCGCTCGTCTGGAGAAATCTCGTCGGTTTGATCCTCATCAGCCATTGCTGTTTGTTCCCTGGAAACCAGCGCTGAAATTTGGCTAGTTGGGCACAGTCCGCTGGAGAGACGGTGTTGTCCACTTTTCGAAACGGCCTTATTCGCCCCGATAATACTCGATTCCGCCCGTGACGGAAACCTGAACGAAGGTCCGAGTCCGTCAAACATTCGTGTTTGACTCCGCGCTTCGCGTGCCTCATTGGATTCATCGGGAGATCAGAACTCGTCCCTTTCCCGAAGACGGAAGGTCATGTAGTGACCAAAGTCCGTGGTTTGAGAATGTACTCAAGCCACTCATCCGGCGAATTAGCAAGCTCTCTTGAATTGACACTAAAATCATGCACACGCTACTATCCGTCATTCTGATTCCGCCCTCTTGCATTCTGAGTTAGGATTTCTTGGATTCTTTTTATGGGTTTTGCTACTACTGCAATTCACGCCGGTCAGGAACCGGAGGCGGCTACCGGCGCTGTCACAGTTCCGATCTATCAAACGTCGACCTATGCGCAGGAGGGCCTGGGTAAGAACAAGGGATTTGAATATGCGCGCACCTCAAATCCGACTCGGCTGGCCCTGGAGCGCAACCTGGCGGCGCTGGAAGGCGCGCAGTTCGGATACGCATTTGCATCCGGCATGGCGGCGATTGACGCGACGATGCGGCTGGTAAAAGCCGGCGACCACGTAATCGTTTCAGACAACACTTACGGCGGCACCAACCGTCTGTTCAAGCGCGTCCTGGCAAACTATGGGATTGAGTTCGAGTTCGTAGATACCTCTGAAGTCACCAACGTGGAGGCGGCAATCAAGGACAACACGCGCATGGTGTTTGTCGAGACGCCGACGAATCCGGTGATGATCGTGACCGATCTCAAAGCAGTTTCAGACGTGGCCCACGCCGCCGGCGCGCGCGTGGTTTGCGACAACACGTTTATGTCGCCTTACCTCCAGCGGCCGCTGGACTTTGGCGTCGACATAGTCGTGCATTCGACCACCAAGTTTCTTAACGGACACTCAGACGGTATCGGTGGTTGCGTCGTTCTGAATAATGAAGATGACGCGAGCTGGATTGCCTTTATCCAGAATAGTGCCGGCGCGATTCTTTCACCGTTTGATTCGTGGCTGGTGCTGCGGGGCACTAAGACCCTGGCGCTGCGCATGGAACAGCACGACAAGTCCGGACGCGCCGTCGCGGCGTTCCTGGAAGATCACCCGAAGGTGCTTAAGATTTATTATCCCGGGTCACCTTCACACAAGCAGCACGAACTCGCGAAGCGCCAACAGAAGGGATTCGGCAGCATGGTTTCCTTTGATGTCGGTTCCCTTGAGAATGCGCGCCTGGTACTCGAATCAACCAAGCTCTGCACCCTGGCGGAAAGCCTGGGCGGGGTCGAAACGCTGGTCTGTCATCCGGCCACAATGACGCATGCCTCTGTCGCCGCTGAGGTGCGCGAGCGTCTGGGAATTTCGGACGGGCTGGTCAGAATTTCGGTGGGGATAGAAGACACCGACGATATCATCGCCGATTTGGATCAGGCGCTGGGCGCCGTTAACAAGTGACAAGTGACGAGTGACAAGATAAAATCCTGACGTCCTTTAGTCTTTCGGAGTCGACACTTACGATCCCCAATTATGCTCGTTGAACTGCATGCAAAGTCCGACATTGGCCGCGTGCGTCGCGGAAACGAGGACAACTTTCTCCTGCTCGATCTCACCACACCGCGAACGTGGAGCGGCTCCGACGGTCCGGAGAATCCTGAGGAGATGAATGAGTTCCCTCTCGGCGAAAAGGGCCTGGTGCTTGTGGTTTCTGACGGCATGGGCGGCGCTTTGGCCGGAGACGTGGCCAGTCGCATGGCGATTGAGGCTGTGCGCGACGTTTTGATGGGCAAGCACGTCGACGGGCCGGGCTGCGAACCCGACGCCACGCTGGTCGAGTGCCTGAAGCACGCCACGATGCAGGCGAACCGGAACATACATTACAAGAGTTTGGAAGACAGCCGGTGCAGCGGCATGGGCGCTACCTTAACTGGCGCGGCCATCAAGGGCGACAAGCTGGATCTGGTGCAGGTGGGAGACAGCCGCGCGTACGTCATGCGCGGCGAGCAAATCCGCCTGGCCACCAAAGATCAGTCGCTGGTGCAACAACTCGTCGACGTGGGCCAGATCAGCGAAGAAGAAGCAGAGACGCACATGTTTCGCAACGTGATCCTGCAGGCGCTTGGCGCCCAGACGGAACTGGCGCCGGCCACGGCTCGCATCCAGATTCGGCAAGGCGATATGGTGCTGCTGTGCAGTGACGGGCTTTCCGGAAAGCTTCGTAATGAAGAGATCCGCCAAATCGTTTCTGAGGCTAATAACGATCTGGCCGCCGCGTGCAAGGCTTTGGTCGACGAGGCAAACTATCGTGGGGGCGAGGACAATATCACCGTGGTCCTGGCACGATTCACCGGCGAAGAGCTGCGCGAAGCCAACGAAGATCGAATTACCGTGGAGCTACCACCACTGGAAGAAGACAAGACTCTCGATGAGACTGAAGCGGATACGTCGCATCATTGAGGTCGAGACAGCGAGCGATTTCTAACCCGCCGATTTATTAACAGACGATTCCTGGCTCCGTGAGGAGCCAAATGTTTATAGCACCGCTCGTTCTAAGGAAAACCAAAGCGTCGTGAGAAAACAACGTGTCGCCCTTCAAGGCGCGAACGTTTGTTGGGTGCAACGTGGTGCTATAAACATCGAGTCCCTACGGGATTAAGAACCCATCTCACTCCGTCTTCTCAGGTAGTTCTTTTCCCCGCCAATCGCGCCCAGGCTCAACGCGTCTGACATAAATTGAGGCGCCCTGCACGCGCTCGACTTCAACGCGGTCGCCGGCTTCGAGAGGTTCTTCGCCATCCACGGGGTACGCAGTCCAGGTTGAGCCGTACACCTTGACCGCCCCTTCATGGAGTGCGCCCCGACTGGAAGAAACCACCGTTCCGATTTTTCCCGGCAATCCCTCGACTCCGGATTTCAAGTCGCCGCCGGTCCTCTCGCGGGAAAAGTATTGGACGAAGATCGTGCGCGAGGCGGCCGTGAGGGCAATCGAGACAATGGCAAAGATCAGAAATTGCGCGGTGATGCTGTGGATGCCAAGCAGCCCGGCGAACGCCGCCGCCAGGGCGCCGATGCCAAACCACAGGAGGACAAAACCCGTAGTAAAGATTTCCGCGATGATGAGCACCGCGCCAAGAATGGTCCAGACAATCCAGAGATAGTTTTCCATTTGGTGGCACAGACTTCAGTCTGTGATTAGTCGGTGATTGGTTCGCGTGGCACACAGACTGAAGTCTGTGCCACTCGTAGTGCCCGACTCAACCCTTCAGCATATTCTTCATAACAAACCAGATGTTGGCCGGCCGTTCTGCCAAGCGTCGCATGAAGTAAGGATACCAGTGTTTACCGTAAGGAACATATACGCGCATCCGGTAGCCGTCACGCGCCAGTTGATTCTGTAAATCGCGGCGAATGCCATAGAGCATCTGAAACTCAAATGCGTCCTTGCGGATCCCTTCGCGCTGCGCGAAATCGATCGTGGCTTCGATCATCTTCGGATCGTGCGTCGCAATTCCGTGATAGACCCCGCTGGATAAAAGAACTTGCATTACGCGAACATAGTTATCATCGACGTCCTTCTTATCCGGATAAGCCACCTCCGGCGGTTCGTTATACGCGCCTTTGCACAGGCGTATCCGGGCTGGGATCTTCAGCAGGTCGCGCGCGTCATCCATCGTGCGATAGAGATAAGACTGGATGACGATGCCGACGTCGTTCAGGCCGAACTCTGCCCGCAGTCTTTTGAAAACATCAATCGTCGCCTGGGTGACGTTCGATCCTTCCATATCGACGCGGACGAAGTTGCGACGGCGGGCGGCGTCTTCGACAATGCGGCGAGCATTGCGATAGGCAATCTCCGGATCGATCTGAAGACCAAACTGCGACAGCTTAATCGAAACATTGGAATCAATGCCGGTTTCGTCGATCCTCGCGAGGACGTCGAGATACTCGCGAACTTCGGCTTCGGTCTCAGCAATGCTGCTGACCGATTCGTTCAGATGATCGAAAGACGCAGTACAACCGTGGGCGTTTAGATCGCGAATTGCGGCCACGGCTTCGTCGATGGTTTCGCCGGCGATAAAGCGGGTAGTGAGTCTTTTGAAAAGGCTGAACTTCGCGGCAAATTCTTTCAACCATTCCTGTCGAGACAGGTAAATCAGCGCGCTTCGCGTTACCATTGTTCAGTGATGTCTGTTCGCTATGCTATGCTTGCGTCGCCTTCTAACCCCCGAACAGTAGACGTTTCGTCTGGTCAAACCCCGATGCGCTGGAAACTGCTCGTCATAGCATCTTTGGCGGCGGCAATTATTGGCTGCGGACTCTGGTCAGCGCTAGTGATCGGCATCTTCGGTACTGCCCGGACCCTCGCCCGGAACGATTGGCTTCTACTTGCCACTGCGATCATCCCGCTAGCCGTATCCGCGTACTCCGGCGTGTTCGTGTATCGCCATACGGCGCGCCGCAGAAAGACTCAAGCGACATTTACCGTGATTCTGGCGTTGCTGCTCACGCTGGGAGCATATCTCTTGATTTCTCAGGTCTTTCCTGAGAGATTTATGATTCCTCGCAGTTACGAAATTCGTTACGCTCGTTAGAAATTGTTTCGTGAATTTTCGTGCGATTTGGTGGATCGCCTTTCCGTGGCAAAGCATCGATCCACGAAATCACACGAGGCCACACGAAACAACTACGGCAAAGTCAATTGAGAGTCCCTATACCGGCTCTGTCTGCTCTGCCTTTGGTCCCAAACCGATCTCTCTCTGCACCGGCTTCAGGGCATCGATCACGAATCGAATATGCTCATCCAGTTCAACGGCCAACTCAGCTACACCCTGATGAATATCATCCCGATTAACTGAGCGCGCGAAATGCTTGTCCTTCAATTTCTTCTTTACCGAAGACACTTCCATATCATCCAGGCTGCGAGATGGCCGGACCAGCGCGCAGGCGACCAGGAAGCCGCACAATTCGTCCGTCGCAAATAACGCTTTCGCCATGTCGGTGTCGCGGGGCACGCCGGTGTAGGTCGCGTGACCCAGGATGGCTCTGATGATCCGTTCCGGATAACCACGGCCACACAGGATGTTCGAGCCGGTGAATGGATGCTGGTCCGCGGCCGGGAACATTTCATAATCGAAGTCATGCAGCAGTCCAACCAGTCCCCATTCATCCTCGTCGGCATCGGCGGCGCCATAGCGTTAGCGCAAGCCCGCATGGCGGTCTCAACCGCGAGCGCATGCTTGCGTAAGCTGTCCCCCTTGGTGTACTCGCACAATAAGTCCCAGGCTTCTTTGCGATCAGGCATAGTCAACAACTCAGATGATCTTGTTTGGATTGCGTTGGAAAAGCTATCACGGGTGCACGAAGCGGGACAAGTTCCGGTATGGATGTCCGACAAACTTCAGTTTGTCGTTGCGCTTGCCTCTATTCAAGGTGAAGCGACAAACTGAAGTTTGTCGGACATAGCCGCGTCGGCGCCGCTTGGCCGGGCCCTGTCGGCGAGATCGAAAAGCGCTGACAAGTCAGCGCACTCCAAACACTAATCTCGGCGGGCGCGGTAACCCGGCCGCGCGCGAACGGCGATGTCCTTGCGTAAAGTCTTAACCTGGATCTTGCGATACGCGCCATCATGCTCTCGATTGCTGGGGTAGTAACCGAGCAGATACTGCGTCCGCAATTCATCAGCGATCGCCGCGAACGCCTGCGGCAGCGCACCCAGGTCGTCCGCGCGATAGACTCGGCCGCCGGTCCGCTCGGCGATCTGCCCGAGATAACTGTCCGCCGTCAAGTACAGGTTATCCAGCAGGCCGCTAATCGTATCGTTCCGGCGCCGATCACTGGTCGTACCGGTCGAACCTGGATTGGGAATGGTTCGCGTGGCTGGTCCCGGTCCCGAACCGGGAAAGGGATCGTTTGGAGAATTGTCCGGCGGATTCCGATTTCTGCCGCGTCCGAAAATCACTGCCGCGGGCGGAATCGGCAGAGACTCTCGTTTTTGCGTGGGCACTGGGAAAGGTTCGTCACTGGGAAAAGTTCGCGGCGTGGTCCCAGCCGGAGGCTGGCGGATTACGCTGCTGGTAGGCAGTTCCACACCCTCTGTCTCTGCGGCCTGCTTTCGGGCGAGCTGCTCAGTAAACGCTCGAGTGTCGAAGCGGATGGGATAAACGATGACCCCGGATTCGTCGACATCGCGGAGCGTGCCTTCATAGGTGGAATTGTCGCTGTGCCAATCCATGCCGTCGGTAAACAGCACGATGGCCTTTCTTTGCTGAATTGGCCGCAACGCGTTGAGTGCGGTTTGCACTGCATCGTAGACCTTGGTCCCGTGGCCTGAGATTGTCTTTTCTATCGCCCCGCGCAGGATCGCTTTGTCGCTGGTAAAGTCATTCCAATCTCGCACTTCATCATCAAATGAAATGATCTTAACCCGGTCGCGGGAACTCAACTGGCTGAGAAAAGCAATCGCTGCGCGTCGAATCTGGGCCAGTGAATCCTGAGTGCTGTTACTCGTGTCCAGCATTAGCACGACATAGAACGGCGCGTTAACCGTCGCCAGGAATGCGATCTCTTGCGGCACACCGTCCTCTGACAGTTTGAATTCTTCTTTTCGCAAATCAGCAATGTACTTGCCGGTTTGCGCACTCGCGATTACCGGCACAGTGACGAGGTTTGTATCAATCTTAAGTGTGTCGATATCGTCTTGAGCAGGTTCAGTTGGTACGGCATTCGGATTCGTGGTCGCGGGTTTCTGTTCACGCTGACGCTGAGTGTGTTTCGGCGATTGCGCGGCAGCAATCGAAACAGACAAGACCAGGACCATAGCGGCGAATGCCCATGCCAGGATTTTCATTTTGGCTCCGATAAGGATCTAGTAAGCGTGCGGCTGGTGACGGTCGATTGAACTCGACTCTGTCAGTCTTTGGGGAGAACCGGAAACATTCTAAGCCCGCGGGCCGGAGGATGCCAACTTGCGATAGAGCCCGGCCAACGTAGACGGGAGAAAATCGGTTCCACGAATGAAGTGGATTGACCTTTGCGTTCCTTTGCGTTTAGACATACGTACCCGACTGTGACGATCGACAGCACGGATTTGAAACGCAAAGGGACGCAAAGGTTTTCGCAAAGGGCGCAGAGAAATACAAGAAACAGTTAACACCTTTGCCGGTGGTTAGATTGCTTTGCGGGAATCCTGTAAAGTTCATCGCACATGGATTTTCTACACAACTCGCTCCAATTGATCGAGCAGTACATGCTCGCGTATGGATACTGGGCAGTGTTCTTTGGCGTGATGCTGGAGAATGCCGGCGTGCCGGTTCCGGGCGAGACGATTCTTTTGATCGCCGGCTACTTTGCCTCGACCGGCGAGTTTCATCTTGGTCTGGTAATGATAATTGCCGCGACGGGCGCTGTCGTCGGCGACAATATTGGCTTTGCAATCGGGCATCATTTCGGGCGCAACGTGCTGCTGCGCGTCGGCCGCTTCTTCTTTCTCACGCCGAAGCGGTTCGAACACATGGAGAATTACTTTGAGCGTCACGGCAATAAGACGATTCTGGTAGCGCGCTTCATTACAGGGTTGCGCGTGTTCGCGGCCCTGCTGGCTGGAGCTTCGCGGAAGATGCCCTGGCGGGTCTTCTTTGTTTACAACGTGGCCGGGGCGCTCCTGTGGTCGGTGGTTATTACCACGCTCGGCTATCTCTTCGGCCAGAGCTTGCCGCTGCTGATCAAATGGGTCGGACGTAGCGGAACGATTCTTCTGGTTTTGGCAGTCGTGATCGCGATCATTGTGTGGCGTGTGCGAAAGCATCGAAAGGAAGATTGAGTGGACTTGAAATGTCATGAGGTCAGTACCGGGAGCGGTAGCGACCGGGTCTCACCATCTACTTGAGCGGATGTTTTAGCGACCATTACCCGGTCGCTACCGCTCCCGGTACTGACCTCGTTCTGCATCATCGCCATGGCATCTGACCTAAGCAATCAAACCCTCTCTGGTCGCACCGTCTTAGTCTCGCCACACGAAACTCGAGGGAAACTCGCAGCTCAACTCACCCGCCACGGCGCGCGCATGCTTAGCTGGCCCATCCTCGATGTCAGCGAGCCTGAACATTCTCAGGCGCTCGACGAAGCTATCGAGAATCTGTTCGGCTACGACTGGATAATCTTCAACAACGCTAATGCGGTTAATTTCTTTCTTCTCCGCTTCCGGACACTTCGACACGAGATCAGCGAGTTGGATAGTTTGCGCGTTTGCGGCGTGGGTGAAGAGACGGTTCACAGACTTGAAGAAGCGCAGGTTCACATCGACGTGACTCCGGATCGTCTCTCAACTCGGGCGACAGTCGAAGCGATTGAAGCCTACGTTGGCGGCCGCGATCGGATTCGTGGTCTCAACGTTCTGGTTCCAGGTGGAAGCATCGCCCGCGATTGTCTACAGGAAGCTTTGGAAGATACGGGCGGGCGCGCTGATTTGGTCGCCAGTTACCGAACCTCCGCGGCGAATGTTCTTGCTCGCGTCGGCGCGTTGGTGGCGGGTGGCGGGATCGACTGCGTTGCCTTCACGACTGCATCCGAAGTACGCGAGTTCGCCGGCGTGTTCGATACGAACGATCTCGATCTGGTGTTAGCTGGCGTCGCCGTGGCTTGCCCCGATGAGATCACAGCGAAGGCTGCAAATGAATTCAGCCTCACCGCGGACATTGTCGCCGAAGACGCGGAAGTCCTGCCCCGCGCTATCGCCTCTTATTTCCATGCTGATTGAGAATCTGTTCAGCTGCGTGATTGCTACGATTGATCTAAGCGCGATGCTCGCGTTAAGGTGAGGTCATGATCGGGCGTATATTCGCATCGTTGATCCTTCTTATCGGCTCCAACGTTTCGGTTCCCTTCTCGAACCTGGAGACCACCGAGAAGTCATGTCGCGAGCATCCTCAAGTGATCGGCAAATGCTTTGCCGTGCGCGGCAGGTTGTCCGTCTACAACGGAGCGCCCGCGATCCGGCTCTGGCGCATGGGTACAGGACGAGTGCTCGGTATTTCCGAGCAACGCTTTAGCTTACCCGGTTACCGCAATCTTCCGGAAAGCCTCAGCCAGCAACTCAGTGGAGACAATGACATCGTTGGTGATTTCCTCGTGTGTCCCTTTACCAAGCCCAAGCCCCGTGAAATGCAGTTGGTGTGCATTGAATCAGCGAAGAACGTTTCGGTACAGAATCGTTCGCGCTAGCTACTCAGGGGCTTTGGAGCGCTCACGGAAGTTAACAAGTTGCGCTTCTCCGCCGTATGCTAAACTGAATTTGATGAAGGGCCGCGTCCTCATAATTGATAGCAATCCCGACGATTCGGACGAGCTGGGCAACGAATTGGTCGGCGCCGGCTATGAGGTCCTGACCGAACCCTCCAGTGCATCAGCAGTCGGGGCCGCGGAAGCGTTTGCTCCGATCGCGATCATCACCGATCCATTCGCGGATGGGGTCGATCCGTTCGTCCTCTTGCAGGAGCTGCGTGCACGACAGCCGCACACACCAATCATCCTGACGGCGCGTGACCGATCAATCGAAACCGCGATGCGCGCGATTCAGGAAGAAGGCGCGTACCATTATTTCGAAAAGCCGGTCGACCCCGACAAGTTCCTGATCGTCCTCGAGCGCGCCGTCGAGCTGGCTGAGACCCGCCGCGAGAACGAAATTCTGAGACGGCAGTTGCGCGACCGCGGCGCTTTTGGCGAGTTGGTTGGTAACTCAGAAACGATGCAGCAGGTCTACATGCTGATCGAACAAGTGGCGTCTTCCTCGGCGTCGGTTTTGATTACCGGTGAATCAGGGACCGGCAAAGAGTTGGTCGCGCGCACGATTCACAACCTCAGTCCACGCCGGAACGCGCCTTTCCTCGCCATCAACTGCGCCGCAATCCCCGACACGCTGATGGAGTCAGAGCTGTTCGGCCATGAGAAGGGGGCTTTCACCGGCGCCGCTTCCCGGCGGCATGGCTGCTTTGAGTTAGCTAACACCGGTACACTCTTACTCGATGAGATCGGTGAGATGCCGGCGTTGTTACAGGCTAAGCTCCTGCGCGTAATTGAAGAGCGTGTCGTGCATCGCCTCGGCAGCCGCAAGGACATTCCCGTCGACGTGCGGATCCTGGCGGCGACCAACAAAGAGCCGCATGGCGCGGTGCGCGACGGCACGCTGCGCGAGGATCTGCTCTATCGACTCAACGTAATCACGATCCATCTGCCGCTTTTAGCCGAGCGGAAGGAGGATCTGCCTTTGTTGGCCCAGCATCTGGTGACTGCGCTGGCTGCCAAACATGATCGGCCCGCGCGCTTCATCAGCACGGCCGCGTTGGATGCGCTGCGCTTTCATTCATGGCCGGGGAACGTGCGCGAACTGCGCAACGTGATCGAGCGCGCCGTGGTGATTTGCTCGGGAGAGCAGATTGAGCGCCACCACTTCGCTCCCTATCCGTTCGAACAGCGTCAGAGGCTGCGGACGGAGGACACAGTTACCTTTCCGGTCGGCACGCCTCTGGAAGAGATCGAGCGGCAGATGATTCTCCGTACCCTCGATAAGACCGGAAACAACAAGACCAGGGCCGCCGAACTGCTGGAGATCAGCTTAAAGACCCTACACAATAAGCTGAATGCGTATCGAGCGCGGGGCTTGGTTGAAAAACGAAATCAAAAGTGACAACTGCGTTCGTGGAAAGCTGCTGAAGGGCGTTCTGCTATGTTTGAAGAAAGCGGCAACGCGATCCATTAAATCACTCGAAACGACACGAAACCCAGGTTTGAGTTCGTGCTATTTCGTGTGAGTTCGTAGATCGCTTTTCTGCTGGCGTCAGCAATCTCAACTCTCTGATCTTTTCAGACCGTCTGCTAATTGTTCTTCTCTTCAAAACACGTGTTTGCGATCGTGACAAAGTCCTCGCTATTGGTAAAGCCATAATCCTCGCCATGCCACAGCCGTAAAGCGCGCGACCTTTCTTCCAATGCTCTTCGGGAGAGTTCGGGGTATCTCTCTCGCCACTGCGCGCAACTTCGCTTCTTAACTGATCGGCGAATGAACCAACGCCACCCAAGGTTTCTGGTGAAGATCGACGGGTTCAGAGCTTCGTTCAAATGATCTGAGATGAAGGGTTTCAGAAGAAATTGCTGTGTATTGCCAGTGAACTTCCAGGTTCCGTCATGGATTTCCAGAACTGCTGCGCGCGTGGTGTTTCCAATAACGATCGGCTTTGTCAGCCCCTGATAGAACTTCAAGCCCACGTAATTCGCGCACAGGTCGCCGTTTGAATAGACGCCGGCGACGAGGGTTCCATAGAAGGTGCGCTCTGATTTTTGCCCCCAGCGCACGGCCTTGGCAGCAGCCTCGGCAGGCGTGGCTCCTTCGGTCAGCGCGCGATGATAAATCTTGTAGTACGTGTAACCCTGCTGAAAGAGGTGCGCAATCTTGTCGGTGCCGAACTCTGACCCGTAAAGATTCACCGTCGGACTAATCGTGAGGGCAATACCGGGGTTGAGGATGAAGATCGACTTCCAGTAACTGGTGCGGTAGCGGGCGGGCTGGGCCAGAAAATGATGTGAGTCCATCCACGTCCCCATGCTGGTGAAAGGAGGCACGCCGCCGCCAAGTTGTTCGAAAGCTGCACGCGCGATCGCAGCTTCCGAGCGCAGGTATTCGAGCCTTAGCAGCTCATCACTACGTGACCCACAACCAGATCTGCTCGCGTCTTCGGTTCCTTCCGTTAAGCATTTTTGCGTTTTCAGGATTTCTACATTTAGCTTGTCGACCGCGTTTCTCAGCTTAAATTCGACGTGGTCAGAGACTTCAGCGCCGATGTCCACGAGCGGCTTAGGAGGCAAGTTATATTGATCTGTTTCGAAGGCACGGACGCGCCCTGGTGCAAGCAAGGCCGAAAATACTAATACTAAAATTGTGGTCTGCGCTTTCATTGCTGGCTGAGTACTTCTCTTCTGCCGGAACGCGGGAACCCCAAACGAACGGCAAGGGGTGTGCCCAGAGGGTCGGCCCCTCACGGCTAATGTAAAACTGCGCTTGAAAGTAACGGGGAGCAACATAATCATGTCAACCGAAAGAAAGATCTGCTGAGTGTGGATCACACTCGATCTGAGTTACTAACGGTTAGCCTTCACCGGGAGCGCGGGCCCCCTCGCCCGCAATGCTGACGAAGCGCGACCAACAATTTGTTTAGAACGAACTTCGAGCCTGCGGCACGGTGCGCGCGAGGGAGCGCGCTCCCAGTGAAATGGAGCCTCCCGACTCCAACTTTTCGGGAATTCTACTTGAGCCTCTGCTTGCGCGCCGTTACCGTGGAGTGTTATTTATCGCGCCTGTGTCTGTGCTTCTTTTTTTCATTGATGGTCTGGGAATCGGTACGCGGGGTCCCCACAATCCCTTCGATCGATTGAAAGACGTTGCCCCTTTGGCGATCTTCCAGGATGAGCCGCCGGAGATCCCTTTCGACGGTGTCCTCGCGCCGACTGATGCACGGCTCGGAGTGGACGGACGACCACAGAGCGCGTCGGGACAGACAACTATTCTGACGGGCATCAACGCGCCCGCGGCAATCGGCTATCACAAACAAGGGTTTCCAAATCAGGCCTTGCTGGATATCATTCGCGAGCATTCGATCTTTGTGCAGCTCAAACGCGCCGGGGTAAACGAAATCACTTTTGCCAATACTTACACCGCAAAGTTCTTTGAGAGCAGGCCGCGTTGGATTTCGGCCACGACCGCCGCGGTCGAAGCTGCTGGTTTGCGCTTCAACAGGGTAAGTGACTTAAGAGCCGGACATGCGGTCTATCAGGATTTCACGAATGCGATGCTGATTGAGCGGGGCGAGACAGTCGATCTGCGCACACCCCAAGAGGCCGGTGAGGTGCTGGCAAACATTGTCGCGGCCAACAAATTCACACTCTACGAATACTTCATTACGGACAAGATAGGTCACGCTCAGGACTACGAGGCAGCCGGCCGCGTGCTCCGCACCCTCGCACTCTTCATTCGCTCCGGGTTGGATAAACTTGACCTGAAGCGAACGACGGTGATTCTAACCAGCGACCATGGCAACATTGAAGATCTCTCGTTGCGCAACCACACTCTAAATCCGGTGCCGACGATCGTTTGGGGCGCGCATTGCGAAGCCCTGGCCGCGCGGATTCACAACCTCGCCGATATTACGCCCGGCATTGTCGATGTCTTGACGAAAGGAACAGACAACGATGGACACTGAGTCCAGGTCGAATCCGTCCGGACATCCAATTGAGCCGGCCCAGGTCTCCGAGAAAGTTTCGCGCTATTCCTACTATGCGCTCTCAGTTCTCACCTTCGTGAACTTCCTCAACTACATCGATCGTCAGGCATTGCCCGCAGTCGCTCCCGCGATGCAGCGAGACCTCGGTCTGACCGACACAGAGATCGGCGCGATGGAAGCAGCGCTGCTGCTTTCGTTCACAGTCCTTGCGCCATTGTTTGGCCGGTTGGGTGATCGTTACTCGCGCACAAAGCTTATGGCCGCGGCGGCGGTGGTATGGAGCATCGCCACCGGACTCATCGCCTGGGTCGATCGATGGCCGATCTTGCCGCCTGCGCTGCAACTCAACCTGCCTTTCTTTGGGATGCTGGCGCTTTCATCCGTGGCGTTGGGACTCTGTTCTGTCCGGGCCCTGGTAGGCATCGGCGAATCATCCTATTCGACGATCACGCCCACTTTGATAGCCGATTATTTTCCGCTACAGCGCCGGGCTACGGCTTTGGGCGTCTTTCAGGCTGCGATTCCCATGGGCTTTGCCCTGGGTTACGTGCTCGGGGCCGTGCTGGCCCATTACTTTGGCTGGCGTCTGGCTTTCATGATCGTCGGACTGCCCGGGCTTATTGTTTCCATCTTTGTCTGGAAGCTGCGCGAACCGAAGCGCGGAGAACATGACCCTACCCCAAGTCAACCCGCATCGGCCGGTATTACACCAAGACAATCTTGGTGGAGCACGACCAAACAAATCTTCATGACTCGGGATTGGCTCTTATCGACGGCGGGCTACACGGCGCTGACGTTTGTGCTGGGGGCGTTCGCGACCTGGGCAACATTGATGCTTGCACGCGACAAACACATGAGCGAGACGGGCGCCGCAGTGGTCCTCGGAGTTGTCACCCTGGTGGCGGGCGCGGCGGGGACCTTTGGCGGCGGATGGATTGCTGACCGCGTCGTGGCCAAGCGACGCAATGGTTACTTTCTGGTCTGCGCCGCGAGCAGCCTACTGGCAGTTATTCCCGCCGTGATTGCCCTGGTGACTCACCAGCCGATGTTTTTCCTTCCGGCCATCTTTTTCGCCGTGGTGCTCTTGTTTGTGAACAACGCACCATTCCACGCAATTCTGGTGAACAGCGTGCCGCCGGCGATTCGGGCTTCGGCAATGGCCCTTAACATCGTAGTCATTCATGCGTGCGGTGATGTAATCTCGCGCTTCGGCGTAGGAAAACTCTCTGATTCACTGGCTGCCGGCAACGCAACTCTGATCGCCGGGCTCGCAAGAATTCTCGGAATAGATCCAACCCAGGAGCATCTGACCGCAGCGTTATTGGTAGTTCCCGGAGGCTTGTTCGTCTCTGCGCTGTTCTTCTTGTGGGGAGCAAGAAAGCACTCGAGCTAGTCGCATCGCGCGCCTATGATGCGCTTCTCTTTCGTCTTCTCCTTGCGCTCATACAATCGGCCGAACAAAAGATAGAATTTGGTGAGCCGCTGGTCAGAGCTCGTCCAGACGGGACCCAGGTGCCACAGGTTTCGCAGCAGACGAGCTTTTCAGGTTGTTGATTTCGGGGATTCGCACCCTTAGCGCTCATCTGTTGAACCCGCCGCAGGGTGTTGATGAATTCCTGAACGAGTCGCAGGTAAGGACGTAGCCGCCGCAGCAGTAGAACCAGCAGCAAGGCGATCAGCCCGATAACTACAAGGTACTTCAAATGACCTTTTCCGCTGTTTTAGGAAAACTCAACGATAAGCGATGCATGCGGCTAACTCCAGACAGGATCGATGCTAGCGCTCGCCGCCCCGTTCCGGGCCTTCTTTCCCCGCATAGGGTAGGTCATCTTTGCGACGACGCGGAAAGGGATCGATGTCCCGACGCCGCGGAGGCGATGTGTTAGTGCGCCGATCGATACTTCCCGGCGGCAGCGTGCGACCATGAATGGCTTCGGTGAGAATTCGGGTAATCTCCTGAGACAGGGTGCGATGCTCGGACGCCGCGCGACGACGGAGAGACTCTTTCAGTTCATTGGGAACATAAGCACCGATGAACACTCCTTTACGATTGACCATTTGTTTCGGGGGCTCCTTATGAAAAATCAATTCAACGGTTAACGAAGGACGCTTCCGCCTGCCGGCTGGGAAACGCCGCCGCAATTAACAACACGGGTTTAGAAAGAGCATTGGTTATGTAATATTGCCAGGCAAAGAGAGCGAGTCTGTAAGCCGAATTTTGTATCCCGATTTCAGACTTCAGATGTCAAATTTGAGATCTCAAATCTGAAATCGGAATGGCGATCATTCCTCTAGCCCGGCCGTTGCCGGCCGGATCAAGCGACCTACCCGGAGGTCGTAGCAGTCTCAAAATCTCAAATCTCAAATTTGAAATCTGAAAATTAAGAAACTGCTTTGGGCGGGCAGCCCTTTTGACGCCTCCCTATTTGGTCTTGCACCGCGAGGAGTTTGCCTGGCCGCGCATGTCACCACACGCGCCGGTGCGCTCTTACATTAAGCCCTTGCGGGCCGCACCGTTTCACCCATCACCCCGCGTTTCGGATCCCAGATCTTAGAATCCGAAAGCGCGGTTGGCTGGTCTCTTCTCTGTTGCACTTGTCGTCATCCGAAGGTTCGCTTCTGAAATCTCAGATTTGAAATCTCAGATTTGAATTCCCCCAAACGCCCCGCCGTTAGCGGGCTCGCTGCCCCTTGGTGTTCGGACTTTCCTCTCCTTCAAGTCAGCCCAGGTTGAAACCTGAGAGCTCGAAGCAGCGATCACCCGACTTGCTCTCTTTGCAAGGCGTTTGGATTATAGCAAACGCTTGTTCAACAGGTACAGCAAGTATCTTTCAATCCTTTAAACTGGGAAAGGTAGCCAAATTCCCCAATAAACATGGAGCAGAGTCTGCCGTATCCTAACCGAAGTACTTGAAACCGATGCGCAAGTGGTTGAGAGCTGAGGCGGGCAGAGTGGATACCAGCACCCAGGTCATCACGGAATGCGATACTGCCAGCGCAAACAAATTGGGCGCTCGTTGATAGACGCCGGCCCAGATTGCACCGCCGGCAAACGTCACAAGAGTGAGCCAGGGATTCGGCAGATGAAGGCCACCAAAAACTGCTGCGACCAGAAAGACGCTAAGCCACCCCGGACCAAATATGATTTGGGCCCGGCGGTTGATGAAACCCTGTAGCACATACTGCTGCACTAGTCCCCAGCCAAAACCCAGGGCCAGTTGGCCGGCGATCGCGCGACCGGGGTGCCATCGCAGAAAGTCTATCTCGCCGCCGAACCACCAACCGGCCACCAGACATAGGCCAGTGGTCAAAACCATCGGGACCAACAAGAGCTTACCTGCCCGCAGAAAATTGTCGAATCGAAAACCGAGTTCGCGAAAGCTTTCACCTCGTAGACCGTGGGAACTGATCATCAGAATGAAAGCAAGCGCGATCGGAATTGCCACGACCAGCCGGCTTCGCCCCATCGCGGCCGACAGGATCCACTCGGCGATCAGAACTGACGAAACAACAGAGGCAATCTCCCATGCGGCGAGTGCGCGATCTGTAATCGCTGGGGATTGATCGGCCTTTGAGTTAACGTCGGAGGAATTCACTTACGAAAGTTTCCTTTCTCTGAGACCTGCGAGCAAGTACTGGTTACTTTCTATTCGATGCGAAAACGAAACGGCTTGCCAATCAACTGCAGAGTTCGACGGGTTCCTGCGCCGCCCGAATACAGTGCGTATACGCGCGCTTCATGCTCGCCCGATGGCAGCGGCGGCGTCCGGAAGACGAAACCATGCCAGTCATCTTCGGCTCGGCGTGCCTCATGAACATCGGGTCGAAGCTCGGCTGCCACGGCATCGGCCATGAACTTTTCATCGATGAATAGCTGCACTTCGACCCGAGTCGACGGCTGCCCTTCATCAACGACCCAACCGGTAACCGTCTGGCTGTCAGCCCGATCGAGAACCCCGCGCAAATGTCGATTTGTAGTTGCGAAATAAAAGGCCACGGCGACCGCCGTAACCAGGAGGGCCTCGGCCATGGACTTTGATATTAGGAGGTGAATCAGTTTTGATCGCGAGCGAATTTTCATAACGGGGCAGTAGCCCGACCGTAAGGGAGGGCTCGCGCTCTCAACACAAAGCGGCGCTGAAAAACAATTACTGCGCTGAACATTCTATTAAGCTCGTCCGGCAAAGAAAAAGGGCGGCACGTTAGTCCGCCCTTGACTGCCAGTTGCTTCACATAGGCCCAGCTTATCACAGGCCTCGGGTTACCTCGATGCGATCTCCTGCCTCCAGCAGCGGATCCTGCGACTTGCCGTCTTTGATTGATTGCAGACTGTACTCGCTTGTCAAAAGGAACCCGTCGGCTTTTCGACGGGCAACTTTCACGCTCATCTTGCGGGCGGCCGCGACACCACCCGCCGATAAGATCGCCTGAGTCAAAGTCATGCCATCGCGAAATTCCTTCTCGCCACGAGAAGCAACTTCGCCGCCTACGTAAACGAAGCGGGTTGCCGGGATATTGCCGCCGGAGATCTTGATTACGTCACCGGGCAATACTAATGTCGACATCGCCGGCTGGTTACTTAATGCCACTGTCTGACTGTTGCTGTCCCGAACGATCGTGGCGACGGACGCTTCAGGTCGCGGTAGCGCTTCAGCCAATACTGCAAAGAGGGGCATCGCCTCGCGCCGCATCGTCTTCCTTCCCGGGCTGTCAACCAGGCCCGTCACAACTACGGTGTGGCTGGCATAATCGCGGACGCTGACGCTAACACGCGCGGTTTTGATCACTTTAATTTCGTTACCTAACAACTTCGCAATCTCATCCGTCGTCATTCCGGCTACCGATAGCGGTCCACTGAGCAGAGGGTATTCAAGTACCCCGTTCTTCAGGACGGTAAAGAGAGTCGATTCCCTGGTAGGCAGGTTCGAGAGGCGAATATCAAGCACGTCTCCCACACCAACTTGATACACCACGGTCGACGCCGAACCACGCGCGGCCAGGGTCTTAGCCGAACCGGCGTTGTTGGCGACTGGCGAAGACCTGGGGGCTTCAGAAACAAGTGCGGTCTGCTGAACTAACTTTCTGACTGACTGGGTATCCTTGTTGACGGAAGTCTGCTTATCTGTAGCTGAGTTTTGCCGCGGCGCGATCTGTATGTTTGGGCCAGGGCGATCGACTACTGTTGTGTTCCCCCATTTTGGCTCGGCCCTTTTTTGATTGACTGGACTGGAAGAGTTTGCCGCCGACTCCGGGCTTGAAGGAGAGGTTCCCTTCTGCGTTTCGACATGATTGGTGTGGGTTGACCCGACAACACGGTCTCGGACGGCTGTCGATCCCGTCCGGGACGTTTGGTTATCGTTGGATTTCTGGTCCCTGGTCTGAGTTTGACCCGCCGTAAAGGCCGGCACAGCCAGCAGCAAAGTAAACAGGAAAATAGTTCGTTTCATCGCGACACTCATCTCCATTGGGCCATCGCGATTCGTCTGCCGGGCACGGACTAGCGAACCACGTTACTCGTTCGCCCGCATGAGACTGCGGGCTCTCGATCTCCATAAAAGAACGAAAGGCCCTTAATTTCAGGAAAAGACGCGTTTAATTTGGAAAGAATGAGATCAGATCAGCGAACAGGGCGGATTGAGGCGATTGTCCAGGGGATTACCCACTCTTGGCGGGGCGCGCCAGGAGTTCGCCGGCGAGGTGGATTCCCTCTTTGCCGCTGTCACGGATTCGCTGGGCCACCTCAGTGAGCGATTGTTCCGGCTGCGCCTCTGCTAGTTTGAGGATCATTGGAAGGTTTACGCCCGTGACCACTTCGATTCCGCTATCGCCGAGAAACATTGAGGCAATGTCGGTCGGCGCGCCGCCAAACATATCCGTGAGCAGGAGCACGCCGCTGCCCTGGGATACACGTGCGATGGCGCGTTCGAGTTCCTGGCGGGCCACGTCAACGTCGTCGTGCCAGTCTATCGACGCGGGCGTAACGTGCGGAATAGGGCCAACGATCATTTCAGCCGCCGCGATGAACTCACTTGCCAGGTGCCCATGCGTCACAATCACGCCGCCTACGAGGCGGAGGGGTTCAGCTTTCGAAAGTTGCGAATCAATTACTTTCATTTCAGTTTTCCAAACGGGCGACTTCTACCGAGTGGCTTTCTTTCGGCCCATCGAGCCCTTTCGCATGTCGCGGTGCACTGCTTGCGCCTCAAAGCCCGCACGCTTCAATCGGCCGGCAATCTCATTCGCGATCATCACCGAACGGTGGCGTCCGCCGGTGCAACCGATCCCGACCGTAAGATAAGATTTACCTTCGCGCTGATATTGCGGCAAAAGATATAAAAGCAAATCGCTGAATCGCTCTAAAGTCTCTTCGACTTCCGGTTGAGCTTTCAAGTACTTCACCACTCGCCGATCGCCTCCGGTCAATTCTCGCAGTCCATTTACAAAAAAAGGGTTCGGCAAGTGACGCACATCAAACAGCAGTTCCATGTCTCGCGGCGGACCGAATTTGTGACCAAAGCTCAGGACCTGTACCCGTAAGGGCACAGCTTCCCCGCGCACGCTGAACCGATCCAGCAAACCCTTTCGCAAAGAATGTACCGTGTGATCAGAAGTGTCTACGATTTCATCTGCCAGAGCGCGGATCGGTTTCATCGCCTCGCGCTCAGCGCCAATCGCATCGAACAGTCCCTTACCGCGATCGGCAGGATGCGGTCGTCTGGTTTCGCTGAAGCGGCGGGCCAGGATTTCGTCGGAGGCTTCAAAGAAGATTACCGACACCCCCAGCCCACCTTTACGCAAGACGCGTAATTGCTTGGCAAAGTCGGACAAGAAGTGTCCCTCGCGAAAGCTAATGACCAGCGCCGCCCGGTCAATCCGGCCTCGCTCGTCTTCCTGAGCGTGAACCAGCCGCGCAAAAGTTGGCAGCAGCGTCAAAGGCAGGTTGTCGACGCAAAAATAACCGAGATCTTCGAAGGCGTTGGTCGCGGAAGACATGCCCGAGCCGCTCAGCCCGGTAATGATCACGATATCAGCAGGACTCTTTTTTCTGGTAGCCTTGGGCATTTCCCTTGGGACTGCCTTAGAAACGATGGAGTTGACAAGTGAATGTAGTGCTTACGCCCGGAAACGACAAGTCACTGCTGAGCGTGTCAGAAGCCCGACCATGAGGGAGGGCCACCCTCGCCGGCACTCTTGATGAAGAAATCCGCTGCGAACGTTTGTCGGATAACCAGCCGAACCGCGTCAAGCGTTGCCCTTGCTCACGCGCGGGCTTCTGACACCCGCAAAGAAAAGGAGGAGCGACATGCGACGATGCCACTCCTCCCAGCCATTTCAATAAACCATTTCATTACGGCTCGATCAAGCCGAAATTGCCGTCTTGCCTTTTATAGAGCACACCCACCCGACTCGTGTCCGCGTCGCGAAAGACCACAAAGTTATCTGTCCGGTCCGAAAGTTCCAGCGCAGCTTCTTCGGCCGTCATCGGCTTCACGTTATAGCGGCGGGCGTTAATAATGCGGACCGGCAGTGGGGCGGCCTTCAATTGTTCGTCCGGATTCGAGGTAGCGATAGATGTTTTGAGCGAGCTGTGTTTGCGGTCGATAATCTTCTTCTTTAGTTTGCTTGCCTGCTTTTCGATTTTGCTGATCGCCCGGCTCAAAGCCATGTACATGTCGCCATTGGTATCTTTGGCGGTCAACGTGTGGTCGCGCCAATGGATGATGATTTCACCCGTGTGCCGGTTTTTCTCGACCGCCAGAATTACGTGCGCATGCGCACCGCTGCCATCAAACAGATGCTCCAACTTTTTGAATTGCTCTTCAACATGGCGGCGAATTGCCGGTGTGACTTCAACGTGCCGCCCCGTATATTCAAACGTCATTCCGGGTTCTACCTTCCTGGTTTAGAAAAACGCATATCCCAACAACCACAGATGAACACTTCTCGCCACTAGAGAACCGCGCGACGCTCGCGCGAGCCTGGGATGCTCATTTGATCCCGATATTTTGCAACCGTTCGGCGCGATAGCTTAATTCCGTCTTTCACCAGAATTTTTACCACTTGATCGTCTGTAATAGGGTTGTGCGAGTCTTCTTCTTCTATCAATTTTTTGATCTTTAGCTTAATAATCCTGGTTGAAACCTCTTCGCCTTCTTCGTTCAACATACCTTCCGTGAAGAAGCGCCGCAGTTCAATTACACCCTGGGGTGTGTGCGCGTACTTGCGATTGACCACGCGCGAGACCGTCGAAAGGTGCATGCCGATGTCTTCAGCAATGTCTTTGAGCATCATCGGCTTGATGGATTGGACGCCATGATCGAGAAACTCTCTTTGACGGTGCACGATGGACTCTACGACCCGGTAAATTGTCTGGCGTCGATGCTCGATGTTGCGCAGCAGATCAACCGCGGAACGCATTTTCTCTTTGATAAAATTGCGCGTCTCCTTCGTCACACTTTCCTGCGAGAGCATCTGTTGATAGCTCGGACTGATCCGAAGACGCGGACTGCCGTCATCCGCAAAATAAATGACATACTCGCCGTTTTCTTCGAGCTTCTCGATATAAATCTCCGGCGAAATCAGGATTGGCTCTTCTGAAGAGTAACGCCGGCCGGGAAACGGATCGAGGGTGCGAATGAATTGCAGTTCAGCCGCGAGCGTTTCGATGTCGACGCCGATTTGCTTTGAGAGATGCGGCAACTTGTGTTGCTGCAATTCCTCCAGGTGATCGCGGATGAGTCGAGTCGCCAGACGCTCCGTCTCGCCACGCGCCTCGAGCTGCGCCAAAAGACACTCGCGCACGTCGCGCGTTCCACAACCAACCGGCTCGAGCCTCATCACAACTGCGCGCGCCTGCTCAACCAACTCTTCGGTCCAGCCACCCTGCGCCGCGATCTCTTCGTTGGTGGCGTTCAGGCGTCCATCCGGATCGAGATTGCCTATCACCGCCTCAGCGGCGTTGCACAGATCACCTTCCGCGGAATCCATGTGGAGCTGCCATTCAAGGTGCTCAGCCAGCGAAGGCGCTCTCGTCAGAAACTGTTCGAACGTCGGCGCGTCTTCTTTGTATTCAAATTCCTGCGTCTTATAGCCGGGATCGAGGTAATCCTGAAACTCGCGACCAAAGTCGACCTCTTCAAAAGAATCACGCGAGTCTTCAGGAGCGAGTTCCTCACCCGCTTCGATGCTGGCTCCCTCGGCATCGGCGTTCGCGGCAAATTCCGTTTCCGCCTCCGGCAAAAAAGGCGTTTCGGTTTCGCTTTCGCCGGATCCATTCGAGGAAGGTTCTCCCAGTCCGGGGGCTGACGCTTCCACCGTCGGCGCTTCGAAGTTTTCGAATTCCCCGCCGCTGGCCATATGATCCAGAATCTTTTCGGCCAGTTCCTGCGCCTCTTCCTGGGTCGCCACCTCTTCGAGTACCGGATTCTCAGTAAGTTGCTGCTGGATCAGGTCGGTCAGTTCCAGCGTAGTCATCTGCAACATCTCGATGCGCTGCCGAAGTTGCGGCGTCAGCACGAGACGCTGAGAAAGACTTGTAGTGAGTCTGACTGACATAAGCTAATAACAAATTAAACTTACGAACTGCCGGGGATTTTCTTTTGCGGACAACCGCGCAGGGGGATTATAACCTATCGCGCGCTAATCATGCACCGGATTTACATGCGGAATTTTTCACCGAGATAAAGCCTTCTCACTTCCGCGTCCTCTGTCAAGTCACCCGGCACACCCGATCTGAAAATCTTTCCTTCAGCCATGATGTACGCACGATCCGTGACGCCCAGAGTCTCGCGAACATTGTGATCCGTAATGAGAATTCCGATTCCGCGACTGCGCAGATAAAGGATCACGCTTTGAATATCGTCGACGGCTTTTGGATCGATGCCGGCAAAAGGTTCGTCGAGCAAAATAAACTGTGGCTCAGTCGCCAGAGCTCGCGCGATTTCGGTGCGGCGCCGTTCACCGCCGGACAACGAATCGCCGCGCGTGTTCCGTACGTGCTCAATGCCAAATTCCTGCAGCAGCTCTTCTACGCGCTTTCGTTGCTCGCGTCGTCGCAAGCCCATAGTCTCCAGCACTGCCAGAATATTTTCCGCGGCAGTCATCTTCCGAAACACGGACGGCTCCTGGGGTAAGTAGCCGAGCCCCAGACGCGCGCGCAAATACATCGGCAGGCGAGTAACATCCTCGCTGGCCAGATGAACTCGACCAGCTTCGGGCGTCTCGAGGCCGACGATCATGTAGAACGTCGTGGTCTTCCCCGCGCCGTTCGCTCCCAGAAGACCGACGACCTCGCCGGGCTCGACGTGCAGCGTGACGTCATCGACAACTCGCCGCCGGCCGTAGGATTTTTGCAGATTGAAAGCCACGAGGGCCCGCGCCGAAGGTTCTTCAGGCAAGCTGGTGATGGTCCCCGGTCTTGCTTTCGGTTCACCTGGAGCCGTGATCGACGGCGCTGTTATGGTTGGCGACAACGGTTTCCTCTCCAATTACGTTCACTTCGCCGAGACCGGCTCAAGGTCGCAGTTTACCCGTTGCGCACGGCTTGAACAAACGCCCTCATCCGCGCGGCGTCTTTTTGTCCGGGTGTGGATTCCAGCGAGCTGCAAGCGTCCACCGCATAAGGTTTCACCTGGGCAATCGCCTGCGCCACGTTCGTCGGCGACAACCCACCTGCGAGAAACAGGAGCGGCACCAACTCGCGTACTGAACGGGCAATTGACCAATCAAAGACGTGACCCGTGCCACCGCGCATTTCACTGTGAAATGAATCAAGCATGATTGCGTCAGCGTCGTAGCCTTCGGTCTCCGTCGGTGTAAATCTGCCGATCACGCGGAGCACCTTAATCAGAGACTTGCCATTCAGAAGTAGTTTTAGTCTCTGGCAAAACTCAATCGATTCCTCGCCGTGCAATTGCACTGCGGTGACGCCCGATTCCTCGACGATCCGCATCAGAGAGCCGGGCGAGACTTCGTTCACGAACACCCCGACCGTCGTTATCGGTTGAGCGTCGGTCGTTGACTGCAACGACTCGATTATCTTTCTCGCTTCTGCAGGCTCAATGAAACGTGGACTCGGGCGATAAAAGTTAAAGCCCAGCATGTCCGCGCCGGCTTCGATAGCCGCGCGCGCGTCATCGAGACTGGTGATGCCGCAAATTTTTATTAGAGTCATTACGTTTTCGCTCAGAGTTCAACCTTTAGGTTGATGATAGTCAGTACCACCTGCGTGAGCGGGTGGGCCAGGCACTCACCTCGTCAGGTTTGAGTTCTCGATCCACCCGCTCACTGACCTCATCTCCAGGCGCAAGCTAAAGCTTGAACTCTGAAATACTAGCCTCGTCCTTTGCGCCTTAGCGACTTTGCGTGAACCTTTTCAGCGCCTCTCCGGGATCATCTGCCCGCATCAAGCTTTCGCCGATCAGGAAGCCGCGGTAACCGAGATCATGCAAGCGGCGAATGTCGTCCGCAGACTCGATCCCGCTCTCGCTGATTAGCAACGCGTCGTTCCCCGCGAAAGGCGCGAGCTTAACCGAAGTTTCCAGCGACACTGCGAACGTTCCCAGGTTTCGATTGTTGACGCCAATGAGTTTTGCTCCACTGCTGCGTGCCCGATCCACCTCCTCGCTAGTATGAACCTCAACCAGCGCATCCATTCTCAATTCGTCTTCCGTCAGTCGCCGCAGCCTGGTGAGCGTCGCATCATCTAGCGCGGCTACGATCAGCAAAAGGGCGTCGGCGCCAGCGGCGGCTGATTCGTAGACCTGGTATTCCTCGAAGACGAAATCCTTCCGCACGATGGGAAGCGAGGCTGCCTGCCGCACCGCCCGCAGATCGTCGAGCGAGCCGTCAAAGTAATCCTCTTCGGTCAGCACGGAAATGGCAGCGGCTCTTGCGGCTTGATAGGCGCTCGCGATCGTCGCTGGATCGGCGTTGCTTCTAATCTCTCCTTTTGATGGCGACCGGCGCTTAAACTCCGCGATGATGTTTATCTTGCCTTCGTCTCTGAGGGCGCCGACCAAAGCATGAGTGGCGGCGGTGTCACGCGCGTTGCGCGCCATCACTTCCAGAACTTCCGGTGAGACGGAAAGTTTTGCCGTCTCAACTCGTTGTCGCTTCTGATTGATTATGGTAGAGAGAAAATTCATGAGCGGGGTGTTCGCACTAGTTTACAGTTGTTTCGTGATTTTTCGTGTGACTTCGTGGACGGTTCCCGCCCGGGCAGAGACGATCCACGAAACCGCACGAAAGACGCCCTCTGTAAAGTCAATTGAGAAGACTACCCTAACGTGCCTCACTTGAAATTTGAATTAACTCTTCTAATTTCCTTTGCGCCGCGCCTCCATCAATGCTCTGTTCCGCCAGCCGAGCTCCCTCGCGCAGATTTTCTGCCGGTCCTCCTACGTGCAAAGCAGCCGCCGCGTTTACGACAACCAACAGCCGGGCGGCATCGCGTCGCGCACCTGAAAGTACCGAGCGAATGATAGCGGCATTCGCTTCCGCGTCACCGCCGCTCAGTCCATCGAGGGCGGCGCGCTCGACCCCAAAGTCTGCCGGCTCGATCTCGAACACACGTACCTTGCCGCTGCTCGCCTCTGCCACGAACGTTTTGTCGGCGATGGTAACTTCGTCGAGGCCGTCGCCGCCATGTACGATCCAAGCCCGCTCAGTGCCTAATAGAGACAGAGTTCGCGCCAGCGGCTCGACCAAATGACGATCCCAGACGCCAATGACCTGACGTGGCGCACGAGCCGGATTCGTCAGTGGGCCAAGGAGATTGAAAGTCGTCTGCACGCCCAACTCACGCCGGATCCCCGCGACGCGCGCGGTCGCGCCGTGATAGAGCGGCGCGAACATGAAACACATCCCGATTTCGTTCAGACACCTTTCTGAAATCTCTGGTGATATCGACACGTCCACACCCAGCGCAGTCAAAACATCAGCGCTGCCGCAGCGGCTGCTGGCTGCGCGATTGCCGTGCTTCGCCACGGGCAAACCGGCGCCGGCGATTACAAACGCGGCCGCGGTCGATACATTGAAGGTCTTCGCACAGCTCGATCCCGTGCCGGCAGTGTCGATGAAACATGTGTGATGCGTGTTGATGCGCACGGCGCGGGCACGCATGCCTTCAGCCAAACCAGCGAGCTCCTCGACAGTCTCGCCTTTCAACTTCAAAGCGATCAATGCGGCCGCGATCTGTGCGTCGGTGGCAGCAGTGTCGAGCAAGGCGTCGAGCAGCAGGACGGCTTGAGCGCGCGGCAGGTTGTTACCGCGCATCAAAATTGCCACACAATCGCGTAAGAATTGGTTCGACATAATCGTGGCTACAGCGTCAGAAAATTCGCGAGCAACTTCTTCCCTTCAGTTGTCATGATTGATTCCGGATGAAACTGCACTCCTTCAACTTTCAGCTCGCGATGGCGCAGACCCATGATTATGCCGTCGCACGTGCGGGCCGAAACTTCCAAACATGATGGCAAAGTATTCTCCTCCACAATCAGCGAGTGATAGCGTCCGGCGCTGAAAGATTGGTTGAGCCCGGCGAAGATCGTCTTGCCATCGTGCTCCACGGGAGACGATTTTCCGTGGCAAACCTGAGGAGCGCGCACCACGCGTCCGCCGAAAACCTGGCCAATCGACTGATGACCCAGACACACACCGAGCAGCGGAATTTTGCCGGCGAAGGATTCGATGGCTTTCATTGAGACACCTGCATCATCCGGCGTGCCGGGCCCGGGCGAAATCAGAATACGCGCGGGCTTAAGCTTTGACTCGATTTCATCGACTGTGACTTCGTCATTTCGGCGCACTTCGATTTGCTCACCCAATTCACCGAGATATTGGACGAGGTTGTAGGTGAACGAATCGTAGTTGTCGATTACCAGAAGCATGTCAGTTGTCGGTTGTCGGCTGCTTCTTTTAGTTGATCGTTGCCAGTAGCCAGTGTAGTGTCCAAAAAAAGAACTGTACAACAGGCAAGCATGTTGGCCAGTTCCCATGAATGAAAGACAACTTGTTTGCTTTTTCGTGATTGTTCGGGTGATTTAGTGGATCGCTTGCCGTGGATTAAGGACTCGATCCACGAAATCACACGAAGCCGCACGAAAGGAACTTCGGTAAAATCAATCGATATACACTAAACCCTAGCTACTACGTTGACTGCCAGCAACTGATTATTTCCTTTTCTCAGCTTCACGCAGCAGCATCGACAGGTTGCTTCGTCCATTCTTAGCTGCCCAACCAGCGGCGGTCACGCCGTCCACATCCTTGATCCGAGGATCAGCGCCTTTGGCAAGCAGTATCTGCACGGCTTCGTCTTGTCCGTAAGCAACAGCCCACATCAATGCCGTGCCGCCCAGTTTGTTCTGCAGGTTCGGATTTGCGCCCGCACCGAGGAGCACTTCCAAAATCTTTGCGCTGCCGAACCAGGCGGCGCCATGAACCGCCGTATCGCCGTCCTTGTCCTGATGGTTGGGGTCCGCGCCACGCTGCAAGATCTTTTTTACGAACTCCACGCGTTTATGCCAGACGGCCAGCATCAACGCCGTCATGCCGTTCGGAGTTTCGGACTTAAGATCCAGGCCCGGCCGGGCGATCAAACTATCTGCTACCTCATCACGCTCATTTTCGAGAGCTAACAAAAGCGCTGTCCAATTGTTCCTGCCCTTCGCATTCACATCCGCGCCGCCCTGCAACAGGGCGTTCACGATCTTCAAATCTCCGCGCGCTGCCGCTGCCGTCAACGCTGTGTCGCCGTTTTCATCTCTCGCGTTAGGATTAATTCCGGCGCTGATAAAACCCTTGACCGCAAGTTCGTCGCCCGCGTTGGCTGCTGAAAGAAAGGATTGATCGTCAAAGTTGTAACCACGCAGTTTCAAGAAGCGCTTGGACGCTTCGGGTGTGGGCTGGTCATCTCCTGGTTCAGCACACGCGCACAGAAAGAACAGCAGTCCGGCGATCAACACCCGAAAATACTTTTTCTTTATCATCCCAGGGCTCAGTTTTAGAGTTCAAGCTTTAGCTTGCACCGAGTAGCATAGACTTCAGTCTGTGTTGCTGTGTGCATGAGAGTCACAGACTGAAGTCTATGCTACAAAGGCAATCAGCAACCTGAACTCTGGGCCTGTACTATTTCTGACATTGCGCCACGCCGGCGTGTTTGATCCTCACTGGTACCACTGGCTTCTCGTTCTCCGACGGTGCGCGATTGATGGCGTCGGCAACCTCGCTCCCGGCGATCACTCTCCCAAAGGCCGTAAACTTGCCGTTGAGGTGCGGTCCGGCGCCCACCAGGATAAAGAAGTGCGTAGTCGCGCTGTTCGGCTCGTCGCCGCGGGCCATCGACACGATTCCCCGCTCATGCATAACGTCGCTCGGCTCATCAGGCAGATGGCGTGACATTCGCTCGGCCAACTCGGCACTCCACTTTTCGCTCGTTGATAGATTGCCTCCCTGGATCACGAAGCCCTTCACCACGCGGCTGAATGTCGTTGAATCCAGAGCGCCTGTCGCCACCAGGTTAAGAAAGCTCCGCACGGTTTCGCGCGCTTTCGCCGGCAACATTTCGATGACAATCGCGCCTGATTCGGTATCGAGAGTCACGCATTGGCCGGTCATCTTCTCGACAGTCGCTCCGTCAAAAGGATCGGCCTTAGGCATGCCAGGTTCAGCGGGGCGCGCGTTAACTTTCTTTTGGGTCTCAGTGTTGGGAGCAGGATTCTGAGCAGCGGTTACCAGCGCGCAAATTAGCAAAATCAAAACATTCACTACGGAGACACGGAGGACACGGAGAAAGAGAAGCGGTTTGCTCCGTGCTCTCCGTTTCTCCGTGGTGATTTCTTTCTTTCTCACCGTTACAAACCCCTCTCGGCCAATTCAATTGCGCGAAATAAGCCCTTCGCTTTGTTCAGACATTCTTCATACTCTCGCTCCGGAACGGAATCGGCAACTATGCCCGCTCCCGCCTCGACTGTGGCCACGCCGTCGCGTAGATCGATCGTGCGGATCGCAATGCAGGAATCCAGATTGCTGGCATAGTCAACATAAAGAATCGCACCCGCATAGACGCCGCGATTGACCGGCTCCAACTCGCGGATTATTTTCATTGCCCGAATCTTCGGAGCGCCCGTAACCGTCCCCGCCGGGAAACACGCCCCGAGGGCATCAAAGCGATCCAGATCGTCACGCAGACGCGAACGGAGGCTGGTCACCAGATGCTGCACGTGCGAATAGCGCTCAACAGTCATCAGGTCTTCCACTCTAACCGACCCATAGACAGAAACGCGGCCGAGGTCGTTGCGGCCGAGATCGACCAGCATCGTATGCTCAGCGACTTCCTTCTCATCATTGCGCATTTCTTCGCCCAGCATAACGTCTTCGGCTTCAGTACCGCCGCGCTTACGCGTGCCGGCGATTGGGCGATAGTCGAGATACTGTTCATGACAACGAACCAACATCTCCGGGCTGGCTCCGATAATGGTCTCAGGGCCGAGGCGCAGAAAATACATATACGGCGAAGGATTCGTCGCTCTGAGCGCGCGATAAATCGAAATCGGGTCAGCGGGGGTTGGTGAACTGCTGAGCAATCACCGCCTGATAGCAATCGCCGGCTACGATATGTTCTTTGACCGCGTCGACGGCCGCTTCGAAGTCCTGGCGCGCCCAGTTCGATTGAAATTCGACGCCGGTGTCGCCGGCTTGTGGTCGCGTCGAGGACGGCGGCGTTGCATCCTTTCTTAGATCGTTTTCGATACTGGCGGTTTCCGCGACCGCGCGCTCGTAGAGCTCGCGCAGACGACCGCGATCGCCGTTAGCTTCGTCGGTAAACACAACCGAGGTGATCTCCATCTGCTGCCGCACGCGATCGAAAGCGACAATCGTGCGAAAGAACATCCAGACCGCGTCGTTTGTCTCGGAAGGCCGTGCGCTACCGTTGACATCGAGGATCGGCTCGAACCAGCGCGCCGCGTCATAGGCCAGATAACCCACTGCGCCACCCGACAAAGGCGCCAGCCCAGCCCGGCGCGCCAACTTTTTGCCGGCAAAGTATTCGCGAATAAACTCGACGGCGTTTTGCTGGCGCACTTCGCGCTCGCCGTGTTTTTCGACAATCGTTTCGCCACCGCGCCCGCGCGCTACCATCCAGGGATTAGCACCCAGAAAAGAATAGCGCGCCACGCGCTCGCCGCCTTCGATCGACTCCAGCAGAAAGGTGTAAGGCGCATCACCGGCGATCCGCAGCAACGCCCCTACCGGCGTTTGCAGATCGGCGAGCACGCTGCGCACTACCGGCACGACGTTGCCGCACCGCGCTTCCAATTCGAAGTCTTCGAATGTTGATGGTTTGAGAGCGAGCATTATTCGTCGGGTTAGATTACCAACTTTATTTGGATTTTGCCTTAACTAATCTAAAATGGCAGCCGACCGTTCGCCAAATGTCCATCTCGCGTCTCGCATGACCGACAAGACACAGGTGTCTCTATGGCCATTGCCCCAGGCACACGACTAGGTCGCTACGAAATTCGCTCGAAAATCGGCGAAGGCGGGATGGGCGAAGTGTATCTGGCGCAGGACAAAAAGCTGGACCGCAAAGTTGCGCTGAAGATTCTGCCCGCCGAAGTCTCATCGAACCAGGAACGCATGGGCCGTTTTGTGCAGGAAGCCAAGGCTGCCGCGACGTTAAATCATCCGCACATTGCTCATGTTTACGAGATTGATGAAGTCGACGGGCGTCACTTTATTGCGATGGAGTTTATCGATGGTGAGACTCTGCGCGAGTGCATTCTCGGCGGGCACACTGATCTGCGAAAGCTCTTACGCTATCTGCAGCACGTCGCTGAAGGTCTCGCCAAGAGTCATGCCGCCGGCATCGTGCATCGCGATCTCAAGCCAGACAACATCATGATTACGCGCGACGGACACGCGAAGATTCTCGATTTCGGTCTGGCAAAACTAATTGAGCCGCAGGGCCAGCAGCCCGACGACGAAGCAGAACTCGCGAGCGAAGTCGCTACCGCCCTGCAATCCACGCCCGGGGTCGTTCGCGGTACCGCGGGGTACATGTCGCCAGAGCAGGCCCAGGGAAAAACCAGGAAGGTCGATCATCGCTCTGACATCTTCTCTTTCGGCTGCATTTTGTACGAAGCCGCAACCGGGCGGAAAGCGTTCGGGGGCAAGGACGCGCTGGATTCTCAGCACAAGATTGTGTACGCGCCCACTCCGCTGATTAAGGAAGCGAATCCAACCGCGCCTGACGAACTACAGCGAATCGTACGGCGTTGCCTGGCGAAGGATCCCGAAGAGCGCTACCAAACGATTAAGGAAGTAGTGATCGAATTGAAGGACGTTCGGCGCGAACTGGAACACGCCGGCGTTGACACAAGCGTGCCGCCGTTTACCGGCACTATGACAACCAGCGCTTTAGACACCGAAACTGATGCCCGCCAAATTTCCGCCGACACGGCCGGCACATCGCGAGCGTCGCTTTCGACAAGGGCCTCGAGCGCCGAATACCTTGCCGCCGGAATCAAACAGCATAAGCTCGTCGCGATTCTCTCTCTGGTTGCGCTGGCAGTTGGAATCGCCGGACTCGTTGCCTACCTCCGCCCGCGACGCTCAGACGTCGCGATTGAATCAATCGCCGTGCTTCCGTTCGTTAACACGAGTGGTGATGCGAGTGCGGATTATCTTTCTGACGGAATTACTGAAAGCCTCATCAACAGTTTTTCCCAACTCTCCGGCCTACGGGTTGTGCCGCGCAGCACGGTCTTCCGCTATAAAGGACAGCAGCTCGATCCACAGGAGATCGGGCGCAAGTTGGGTGTGCGAGCGGTCCTCACCGGGCGCGTCGTGCAACATGGAGACACGGTGAATATCCAGACGGAGTTGATTGATGTAGATAAGAACTCGCAACTATGGGGCGAGCAGTACAATCGCAAGTTCGCGGATATTCAAGCGGTGCAGGGCGAAATTTCAGCGCAAATATTAGAGAGACTACGACTGAGGCTGAGTAATGAAGATCAGCAACTGGCGAAGAAATACTCTCCTCCGCCCGCAGCCTACCAGGCCTATTTGAAAGGACGCTATTACTTTTTTCAACACCAGGAAGAGAGCTACAAGAAAGCCATCGATTCCTTTAATCAGGCAATCAGCCTGGCCCCAAACTATGCGCAGGCTTATGCCGGCCTGGCCTCGGTCTATACGGAAATATCCAGTTCGTACCTGCAACCGACCGAAGCGATGCCGAAGGCCAAAGAGGCTGTGCAGAGAGCGCTGGCGCTGGACGGTTCGCTGGCCGAGGCTCATGTTGCTTTGGCCGAAGTCTATTGGTGGGGAGATTGGAACTTTCCGGCAGCCGAACAAGAGCTCAAGCGGGCTATTGAACTTAGTCCAAACGACCCGATGATTCACATTGAATACGCCAACTTTTTAGCCCGACTAGGACGATCTGATGAAGCCATGGCTTTGGCGACTAAGGCGCTGCAACTCGACTCGATTTCTCCATTCGTAAACGGCAATCTGGCGAGCATCCTGTATTTCACGCGCCAACCCGACCGACTGATTGAGCAAGCTAATAAGATGCTCGAGATGGATCGCAGTTCCATTGGAGGGCACACCTGGCTGGGGCGCGGCTATATGCAAAAGGGGTTGTACGACCAAGCCATACCTGACCTGCAAAGGTCCGTGGACGCAGAGAGCGGCGATGGCATGGCCCAACTCGGTTATGCCTATGCAAGGGCCGGACGCAAAGCCGAGGCTCTTAAGACATTGGGTGACCTGGAAGCAGTGGCGGCACGAAGATACTCTTCACCGGTTCGGAATGCCTGCATTTATAGCGGCCTGGGCGACAAAGAACGTGCGTTCGAGTGGCTGGAAAAGGGCTATGCGGGCCGATCTGATCATCTTACACAGCTAAAAACTGAGTGCATGTTCGACCCCTTACGCGCGGATCCTCGCTTCGCCAGCCTGGTGCGCCGCGTCGGGTTACCAGACTAAGAAATCCATGACACTAAAGCCGGGAATACATTTAGGTCGTTACGAAAAGATCGGCGCGGGTGGAATGGGCGAAGTCTATCTGGCCGAAGACACGCAGTTGCGTCGCAACGACAAATCAAAGTACTACGGTTTTATCACGGCCTCTCCAGATGGCAAGTGGATTCTCCACGCGAAGATAGACCAGGTCGACAATGACATTATGCTGGTTGAGAACTTTCAATAAGGACTGATGGATTCACCTGGCCGACTTTTTGTTCAGTATCGCCGCGATAAGGTGTGCCGCTCTCATCAAAGCTGTGCTTCGGGTTGAAAATGCATCCCGCCCTGACAATCACCCCACGGACTAAAGCAACCTGTTTGCGGCCAGCCAGTGACCACCATCGACCACGATGACCGCGCCGTTAATATAACTGGCGGCATCAGAACAAAGAAAGACCGCCGCGTTTTCAATGTCTTCGATCAGTCCGAATCTGCCCAGCGGGATTCGTTGCTTTAGTTTTTCTTTGATTGGTTCGGGCACCAGCCGCTTCATGCCTTCGGTGTCTCCGATGGGCCCCGGGGCAATTGCGTTCACGCGGATTCCGTATCGGCCCCACTCGACCGCGAGGTTTTTAGTCAACGCGTCCACCCCGGCCTTCGCCGCGGAAACATGAAGCTGCATCGGCGTGCCGAGGTAATGCAGCGTGGCACTGATATTCAAGATCTGTCCCTTATGTTCTTTCAATTGAGCGAACGCGGCGCGGCAAACATTGAACGACCCCTTCAGATCTATATCGACCACCGTGCCGAAACCGTTGGGGGAAAGCTCCTCAGCCGCGCAAAGGAAGTTTCCGGCGGCGCCGTTGACGACGATGTCGACTTTGCCGAATCGCTCGACGGTGGCGGCAATCGCCTGCTCGATTTCTTCGGGATTGCGAACGTCGGCGGCGACGGCAAAGGCTTCACCGATCGTGTTCCCGTCAGAAACGGAGCTCTCCCTCACGGTCGGGCCACTGCCCCGTTGTCTTGCTTCGTTGATTGCGTTTGCGGCGGGTTCGAGATGTTCCATGCGGCGGCTAACCAGCGCAACGTTCGCCCCAGCCTCAGCTAATGCGCGGGCCACGCCGCCAGTTATACCGGTGCCGCCACCGGTCACGAACGCGACGTGGTCTTTCAGTATATTGTCAGCAAAGATTTTATGAGCCATGATTCCAGCAGAGGGCATTCGTCGAGGCGGTCAGCTCAACATAATAATTCCCTCGCGAAAATCAACATTGAGTTCCTGGCCGCGGAAAAAGTCTAAGCCCAACAAACCATCAACGCTGGCACTGGGTGGCAGCGTATGGGCAACGACGGGAAAGTTCACGCGCTCCTGACCTAATGCTTCTATCTTATTAACTAGAAGACGGGGAGCGTATTCAACCCCACTACCAGTAGTCAACTGAATGCGATCTGGAACGAGCGGGATCGTAACCGATCGCGTTAAGCACTCTAGCATTAGCGGTTGTACTGGTGGCTCCAGTATCGAGCGCGAGTCGGACAACCATCCTGCCCGATGGGCCAAAGAGTTCAGCCCTCACAATGATTAGCCCCTCATGACGATCGAACGAATGTCTCACAACACAACCACAGTGCCTTCGGGTATGCTACCTGTATAGAGAATCGCGCTGCGCTTGGGGCGCAAAGACACGGCTTTACGATAGACCTCATCTCTGTCCTTACTGTGATGAATAACTTTTCCCTTCAAGACTTCGAGATGCTCATTCGTCTCAGGCTCATCAACCAAGACCCATTCAGAATCAAACTCGGATTCAATCTCGCCAATTGACATGACTCGCTCCATAAACACTGCTCCTCCCTATTAACCCGCTTCATAATACGGGCGTTGCCGTGCTTCGCACTATACTCGCCGTTTGGTTCAGATCACCCACCCTGAATAAACGGCCGCGCCTGGACGATGTAGATTTGACCTTTCATGAAAGCCCATTCGATGTCCTGGTCTTTGTTGCCAAAGACTCGTTTGATACCGGCAGCAGCAGCGGCCAGCCGGCGAATAACGTCGTCGGTAAGCACCCCTCGCTCTCCGCCGATGGGAATTTCTTTGACGCCTCCGTTTGCATCGAACGTCAGCAGGCTATCTTCTTCCGATCGCGTTAGCACTTGCACCGCATTTGCCTTCGGCCGAAAAACAATCTGCTCTGCGACTCTCTTCCCTTCCACGACCTTCATGCCCAGGCCGCGTTTGGCGCTGATGTAGATCGAACCCTGGTTCTCGATGGTGCTTTCGCGATTGAACGGATCGGCGGTGATCATGACGCCCGAGCTTTCCGAGTTGATCCCTTCCTGAATCAGCACAGCCATGTAGATTTTCGTGTGTTCAATCCCGGCGCGCTCGCGCGCTTCGTAAGCTTCGTAGTTCCAAACCGACGCCCAGACAAACCTGATCGCGTCGATCATCTGAGCGTCGCCACGGACGTTGGGCGCGGTCGAATACAGCCCCGCGCCACTAAAGTTCGGCAGATCCTCGCTGTTGGTTGAGCTGCGCGCAAAGACTCCCTTGCCCGGAAATTCCAGGTTCAGGCGCCGTAAGACTGCTGCGCGTAGCTGAGGGTTAATGGTTCCCTGCTGAATGCGTTCGCGCATCTTCGTCAGGTACTCGCGGCGATAAGCAGGGTCGTGCACGAACTTCTGATCGTTGAGCATCTCGTAGATCGCATCGTCCAGCTTGTTCTCTTTGAGAAACTGATCGTAATAGAAGAACGGGATTGTAAAGCCAGGCGGGATGCTGACACCCGGCAAACGAGCATGAGTCAACTCTCCCAGGTTCGCTGACTTTGCGCCGTAAGCGATCGACGACGAGGCACGCTGCTCACTTAGACCAGCCAGCCTGGTAACTGAAAGATCAGAGCGCGGCTTCATCACATCCAGACGCTCTTTCAAACGCTTCTGATATTCATCCAACGCACTGTTGTCGGCGCGCTTGATCGTATACGTGTCGCGTCGCGCGTCGAACTCAACCCACCTACCGTTGTATTCCTTAAACAGCTCCTGGGCGTTCTTGATGTAGACGTTCGGCACGCCCCAACCTTTCGCCAGCAGGTTTATGTGTGAAAGCGGCGTCGAAGGTTTCGTCGTGATGATTCCCGCGACGGGTGGTAACTGGACCGGCACCTCATCGAGCACGAGAATCTCGTTGAATCCAATCTCAACGTGCTCATCAAGTTTTGGAATGATGTGAATCCGCCCCAGCGTCCTGGCGACGTTCAGCGCCTGATATTCCTGCTCTTTCGAGATCTCTGTCTGGAGGACGCGCTGCAAACCAAGAGGCAACGATGCTTCTTCCTGCCGCGAGGAATTTGGCTTGAACGCAACTGGAGTAAAAAACGACTTGTTAATGATCTCAGAAGCCAGTTTGATTTGCTCCGGCGGAATTAGATCGCCTTCCCAAAATTCGAACGTCCAGCGTCGCACCGGCGTCTGATAAGCAATCGTGCCGAGAATGAAGCGCCGGTTCGGTTTGAGGTAGTTATTGTCAAAGAACACCTGGCCACGTTCCAGGGAAAGATAAGTGCCGTTAACAAAATCCTTGTGAAACTTATAGCGCTTCGTGTTGATGTAATAGATCCGATTCCCGTTTTGGCGATCAATCGCAAACAGCACGTGCGGCAGGGCGTAGGGCGTGTTGGCATCGTACACAACCGCCAGCGAGTCGAACTCAGCGCGAGAGTGAACAGCCGGCAAAGAGCGTGTCTCAGTCGATTGCGCGACCGCGGGGAGCCAAACTGCTGCGATCCCCAAACTTAAAATGAGCGACGATGCAAGCTTTTTCATATGGAGCTATTCAAGTCATTGCAGCTGGCACAGCCTGATCGCATGTGACAGGGCTGCTTTTAGTTGGGCAGCAGAATCCGCGTTGCTCAAATTGATCCTGGTCATGGCGTAGACTTTTTCATCCAACGCTCTACCGGCAAACCCCTTATCATCTTCTCTTGAGATTACCTTGATCTTCGCCTCGTTGTTTTTGGTACTTACGAAGATCGATGAATACTCTTTAAAGTAAGAAGCGCGAACTGATTCCGGGTTAAGCTCTGACAGGCTCAACTGATATTCCATAATCGCGTGTTTCAGGTTCGTCCCTGAAATACTCTCGATGACGGGAATTATCCGATACTTGATCCGGCAACCCGAGAAATCATCCGGCTCAATTCTACTGGGAGTTCCGGCAGCGTATTTGGTGTTGCTGTTACGCGATAATTCGTTCTTAATCCACTTAAGAGTTTCCGCAAGCGGGGCTTTGTTCGAGTCCGAAGGAACATCATCGGGAACCGCTGGTGCGTTGATCTTAACTTCAGGTCCGACCGTAACCGGCCCGGCAACCGGCGTCAAACTCGCACTGAACTCGCGAACGATGCTCAACTGAGTTCTTGTCAAAGGAAAGACCGTGGCGCCAATTTTCATTACCACATCTCGAGCTTTGGCTAGCTCATCGAGACTGCCCAGCGGCAGGTCTTGCAGGGACATCATCTCGGCAGATAGGTTCTTTCCCTTATTGTTCGTTCTGACCAGCGCAGCCGCGGGCAAAGAAGCACTGGCGCCCCCGGGGGACGCGCTGTAGTTGAGCAAGCCGAAATCGAGAATCTTGTCGTCGACTTTCACTGCCAATCGATGAGCGTCATCGCCTTGGTACAAAAGCGTCGGTGCATACGAATAGAATTGTAGGGAAAGAGAGCCCGTTCCCGTCGCGGGCGGGCCCTGATTAGGATAACGGCCCGTCAACTGCATTTGCATGAATTGGCCCGGCATGTTGATGACATAGAGGCTGTCGGCCGTAACGATGGTGGTATTAGTTTCTTTAACGTAACGCGATTGAATATGCGTGGTCTGTGAGTAGACAGGAAAACTCACTAGCCAAATCGCCAACATCCCAGAGAACGATCGCGCGAATTTCATCTTCAAAGGATTCATTCAGCAACACACGCCGGGGCTTCCTGCCTCAGCAATTCTACCAGATCGTCGACATGCCTGCGCTCAGTCAAGTAGCTGTTAATGTTCACCCGCAAAGCGCGGCGGCCATGCAGGATTGTCGAGGGAAAGAAAGCCTTGCCGCTCTTTTCAATTCGTTGTTGCAGAGCCTGCTGTACGCGATCCTGATCTTCCGGAGCCAGTGTGCGCACATGCTCAGGCAAATAGCGAAAGCAGCAAACGGCAGTTTCAATTTCGCCGGTGCGTTCAAAGTCCGGCAACTCGTCGAGACGTGCGGCAAAGTGCCTGGTGAGTTCCAGATGACGCTCGACGGTTTCGGCATAGCCACTCTTGCCCATGAATTTGAAAGCCATCCAAAGCTTCAACGCGTTGAAGCGCCGCGTACCCATCTGGCCATAGCGAAAGAAGTCGTATTGCGCGTCGGCAAAGCCGCGGTCCTCGCTGAGATATTCGGGTGAGATGTCGAACGAGTCCCGCAGCACGTTGCCGCCATCGCGCACCAGCGTTGTTCCGCAGGCAAACGGAACGAACATCCACTTGTGCGGATCGAACGTGATCGAGTTCGCCAACTCAATTCCCCGCAGCTTTTCTTTTTGCTCGTCTGAAAAGGCGAGACCACCACCATAGGCTGCGTCGACATGAAACCAGCAATTATTCTCCAGGGCAATCGCGGCGAGCTCAGGCAATGGATCGATCACACCGGTTGAGGTCGCCCCGGCAATGCCGACAATACAAAACGGGATGCGGCCTTCGCTTCGATCTCTTTCGATTGCGGTGCGAAGCAGATCGACGCGAATGTGGAATCGCTCGTCCGTATCTATCTTGCGCAGACTCTTTCGACCGAGGCCGAGAATATCGACGCTCTTCTCTACCGAGAAGTGACACTGTTCCGATGCGTAAACCGTCAGGTCGCCGGTCGTAGTCCGCACGCCAAGATCGCAAATGTCCCGTGCGATCTTGTCGCGGGCACACTTCAGCGCGATCAAGTTCGCTTCTGATCCGCCGCTCGCCAAAACGCCGAATGCGCCCGGTGCGTAACCGATCAATTCGCAAAGCCAACCGATCACCTGGGCCTCGATAAGCGCAGACGTCGGCCCGTTGCGCCAGGCGCCGGCGTTTTGATTGAGTGACGAGCAAAGCGCGTCCGCCCAGACACCTATTGCCAGCGGCGTAGGGTTGAATTGTCCAAAATAATGCGGGCTGGGAATTTGCATCGCGTGCGGTGCGACATCGCGCGCGAATTGTTCGAGGATTTCTTCGGCAGGTATTCCAACGGCCGGAAGAGGTTCATCAAACAGCCGTTTGAGATCGGCGGGCGTGGCCGTTGAAGTCACCGGCGCCGATTCCAGCCGCGCAGCATGTTCACTGATCAGACTTGTGACCGCTCGGCCCAACCTCTCATGTTGTTCACTTAACGATTCGCTGGTCATGTTATCTTCAAAGAGTCAGAATCGACTCGCGGTGCCTGATCTAAACAGAAGACGCGGCCAAATGCCAACACAGCTCGAAAGATTCAGCCGGGCGCTGCGAGAGCACGCCAGCGAGTTTGCGGTTCAACTTCGGGAGCATGACGTCGAAGGGTTGGGCGTCTATTACCAACTGGTGCTGAAGTGGAACCCACGACTTCACCTGGTGGCGCCGTGTTCGCCGGAAGAGTTCGCCGTCCGTCACGTACTCGAATCGCTCAGCCTGCTTTCACATCTGTCACTTCAGGCTTGGGTAACGGATATTGGCTCAGGCGCGGGACTGCCTATCATTCCCTGTCTCATCATCCGCGACGACCTCCGCGCGACCTTAATCGAATCGTCGCAGAAGAAAGTTGTGTTTCTACGTGAAGCACTGAGGTCATTTGGCGGGCCAGAGCCGCCGCGCCTCATCGCGGCCCGTTTCGAAGACGTCCCGGCCCCGGCAGCGGATTTCATCACCTGCCGGGCACTCGATCAGTTTCAGAAGCTTCTGCCGGATTTGATCGACTGGGCGCCCCGATCCAGCACGCTGCTCCTTTTCGCTGGGGATGCTTTGCGAAATCAAATCGAACGGCTGGTTCCTTCAACGGCAGTGGAACGGATGCCGAACTCCGCCCGACGTTTCCTGGTCATCGCCAGGCGCGTGTAAATTAGAATGGTTCCGGGAACTGGCAAGGCCTTCAAGTGCCCGAAGAAGGCGATTTCGCAAACTTTCAAAGCGACAAACGCATCTTTCTTCGCTATTAAGAAGATTTACAAGACGACGCTGAAACCTTTCTTTGCGATCCCGCCTGGTTGCAACCCAACGCCGAAAGGTTTCTGTGCCGTCCTGAAAACTTACAAACCTGCGTCGTCAACTTACAGAGCAATCTTCTTAACCTACCTTGCCACGCCGTTAACTTAGATGGCCCCTTTGTTAATTTACAAAACACGCTTTGTTAACTTGCAAAGCGGCGATGTAGATTAGCAAAAGCCTGCCGTAAATTAACGAAAGGCGCTTGTAAGTTAACAAAATCGGCTTCTCAGCCTTCATTCCCGCGATTTCAAGAGCAAAAATGCCCGTGAAAGGCGCTTTGCTCAATAGCCCACCTTTTTCTCCCATTAATGCCACAAATGGAGGAGCCAATATTGTGGTCGCCAAAGCTTCCCTCGGCGGAGTCGGAGCCTCTTGAATTTCCCAGGGAGGCTTGACGGTAAGCCGGTGGCTTACCCCATGTGCTGCGGCAAAGCTGCAAGTTGAATGGAAAACGCCCATGTGCTGCGGTAAAGCCGCATGATGAATGGAAAACGCCCATGTGCTGCGGTAAAGCCGCAAGTTGAATGGAAATAGTCGCGAGCCTCCAGGCTAAGCGGCTGTGCCGCAGCACATAGCGGAAAGCCTCCGGCTTTCCGGGCAGCACCCTCCTTTTCCCGAGGCTATGCCTCCGCTCTTGCAAAATCCATTTCATTGACTCCCTCCTACAATCTTGTCAGGCATGCACATCATCTCCCGGGACTCGCCGTGTTACTACTTGACCTCGGTCGCTAAAGATCGGCTGCCGGTCTTTCGCACCGATGAAATCAAGCGCATCACCTGTGCGGCCCTGGACGAGGCGCGGAGGTCGGGCAAGTTTGCCTTGTATGCTTATGTGATCATGCCGGATCATCTTCCCGTAATAACTGACTCTCTGCTTTCTCCTTCCCGGACGCTTCAGTTCATTAATGGAATCACTGGTCATCGCATAATTGACTATCTTAAGAAGCAGAACCATGAAAGCTCTTTGAAGAAACTGCGGCATGAGGTAAGGCCGCGGCGTTACAGTCATTCTCTGTGGGATCACCATCCGGACGCGAGATTATTGCTGACGGAGAAGATGCTGATGCAGCGAGTGCATTACACCCATCAGAATCCGGTGCGTGCCGGCCTGGTGAAGCGGCCAGAAGACTATCGTTGGTCGAGTATCAGGTGTTGGAGTGGGAAGATCCTGGATGATGAACCGCTGCTAATGAATATTGATCAGATCAGGTGGCGAAGGGGAGGCGGAGCCTCCTGAATTCTTTGGAGGGCCTGACGGTAAGCCGGAGGCTTACCGCTATGTGCTGCGGCAAAGCCGCGGTCGACGGCGGTAAAACTTACTTAACCGTCACGGCGATCACTTGCTGACCCGAAATTACAAATTCGGCCGCCGATAATTCTCTTTCATAAACTTGTGACAACAAGGTCGGCGTATAGCCACCCGACGTGCGATCGTTATTAAGGGTGGCCACGACTGAAGGCGGCAGATTGGGCAATTCGGTGCTGCCGATTACCACGCCCGGCGCCGGCCGCAGTAACCGCAGGTACAACCTGTCGTTCTTCTTTGTCTTATTAATTGCCAGCACCAGTTGACCCAGATCTCGCGGCACGAAAACTCTCGACGCCGATGCTTCCTGCAACGTGGCGCCATCGCCAATCATGATCATCAGTTGGCCCGAAGGTGCATCCGCCGGAATCTGGACGGGAATTCTTTCCACAAATTGTTTGCCCGAGTCCGTGCGCACATAGGCCTGGATTTCGACCTGCTCGCCGCGGCCGACCTCGGTCCGATCCAGAGAGATTCGTTCCAGCGTTGCGGCACGCTTTTCCTCGCTTGAATCAATGTCCAACACGATGCCTTTGATATTAACTTCATCAAATCCGCTGCCGAGGAGCGCCGATACCGGAGTGGCGATTGAGCCCGCCGCGAGGACCGCGGCATTGGCCGACGAGAAGCGTCGCTGCACGGCGATTGGCGCCTGGCCGTCAACCATGATCGAACCATTGACGGCTATGGTTGACTCGCCGATTGAACGCTCGCGCGTCGCAATCGTGTTGAAGACCGTGATGTTGACCAGCAAAGGCGTAAGAAATTCATCGCTGACGACTTCGTAAGAAAACTTTTCGACGCGGTCACGACTGGTGTGCAGATTGATCCTTACCGGGATCATTCTCGGAGCATGACCCAACTGCCCGAACACTCCGGTGGCCCGGTCCTGGGAAATTGAGCCAACCATTCGGCCGGGGACGGCGAGCTTGAATGAATTGTACGCATTGGGAATAACCGTCACGACTGAACTTTCGGTCATTGGCATATCGGAGCCGCCGAGCCCAAGAAAAGGATGTCCAAAGGCGTAAATGTGTTCTCCGTCGCGGAACGTAACTGTGCCCGACGCAGCGATGGAATAATCACCGCGCACAAGTTGCACGCTAACCGAAGTACCGGGTGTGAGTGTTTTTTCATTAAACGCCTCGAGCGGCGTGATCGCGGCCGACCCGCCCGCGCCCGAAACCGGCAGCAGACCACTCTTGATTAACTCCGACGAGAACAGCGACAGACTCTCCTGGCTGATACCACTGAATACTACGGGCGTAGCGATCTGCTGAATCTGTTGCCCCATTAGCGGCGCAAGTGGCGACCCAGCCGTAACCGGCGCGATTAACGATGTGGAGGTAAAGGACGGTTTGGGTAGTCGCGGCGTCCATTCAGCGCTGGCAAGCTCCTTGAACGAGGTGGCGCGCGCCTCAGTATTGCGCTTCGGTTTTTCACTACCCTGCTCGAAGATATCGATCATTTGCTGAATCGGCGTGATGCCACAGATGGGTTCCTTCGAAAACGGAAAACTATAGGCAATGGCCCCAACCAGGCGGTCATCAATAAACACCGGCGAGCCGGACATGCCGGCGAACACGCCGGTCTTGTCTACGTTTGCGCCGCTCAGTTTGGCAATGATTGTCGATTGCCGCGGTCCGGTAAAACCGGGCAGCACACCTAAAATCTCCAGGGTGAATTCCTGCGGCTCGCTACCCGCAAACACGGTGCGGGCTATGCCCTTCATTCCGGGCCGCAAATCTTCAAGTGGGTAAAGCGACTGTGCCGGCACATTCGTTTTGGCCGAGGCCTTTGCCATGCGTCCCTGGCCGAATGCGCTAACCGCTCCAGCTAGAAACGTGATCGCGATGAGGAGAGTTATGGTGCTGGTCTTTACTGATTTCATAAGTTGTAATTCTGTACTGCGGTGGCTTTCAATCATCCATGTCCGTCGCCACTATAGCCCAAGTTCGACGAAAGTAATAGCATGTTGTCGAGCATGTTTGATGTCGAAGGATTCATTCTGGTTGGCGGCCAATCGAGCCGCATGGGCTCTGATAAGTCTGAGCTTGTGTTCGGAAGGCAGACTGGTGTCGCGCACATTACCGAGGCGTTACGCGTATTAACTCCGAGAATCAGGCTGGTGGGCGCCAGGAATCAGGGCAGCTCCGCTGGTCTTCAGAACGTCACGGACAACCATCAACGTTGGGGCGCCCTGGGTGGGATCGAGGCCGCTCTGACTGCTTGCCAATCCGAATGGGGACTGATCGTGGCGTGCGATCTTCCTCTCGTGACTGCTGATCTGTTTGCTCGGCTGTGGCAGGTCGCGCGGCAAAACGACGAAGAGAGGTTTGACGCGATTGTCCCAATTCAGCCTGACGAGCGGCCCCAGCCTCTCTGCGCTATCTATCGCCGTGAATCCTGTTCCGCCGTAGCCAAACAGTTAATCACCGAGGGTGAACACAAACCGCGCGCGCTGTTGTCTGAAGTCCGAACGCGTTGGGTGAACTTTAATGAGCTATCCGATCTGTCCGGCGCGAGGGATTTCTTTCTCAACGTCAACACTCCGAAAGACTACGAACGCGCGAAAGAGATTTTGGCCGGTCGCTGAACGCGGACGTCCGGAACCGCTTCCGGCTCTGCCGCCTGATGTGCGGAAAGCCTATGGCTTTCCGTTGCGAACATTATAAGTCCGAGGCTGCGCCTCGGAGTGTGAGGCGTAGCCTCAAGAATAGATTCTGGTTTGCCGGAAAGGCGAAGCCTTTCCGCACATCAAGCGGCAGAGCCGCTCCTTTCACTCGGTAACCAAAACTTTTTTCCTTTTGCAATTTCCTGCTCTTGATTCATAATCCGCCCTGACATGACATCTCGCCGAAAACTCATCAAGCGTGTAATCAAAGCTTTTCTTCCAATTCTTCTCGTAGTCCTGGTTGCCATCGCGGCAGTAACTGTCTGGATCGTTAATGGCATTACCAAGCCACCGCGGGCAGCTTACCTCGTCACCCCGCAAACCTTTTCGCGGGTGACTGGTCCGATGCTGAAAGCCACCGAAGTGACCTGGACCAACCACGACGGAACGCACGCGCGCGGCTGGCTGGTTCGCGGCGCCGAAGGATCGCCTTCGGTAGTTTTATTGCATCGCTATGGCGCCGATCGATCGTGGCTTTTGAATCTGGCGGTGAAGCTGAACGAGACAACCAACTTCACCGTCTTGTGGCCGGATCTGCGTGGGCATGGAGAGAATCCGCCGGTGAACCGAACGTACATTGGGGCCGTCGACGGCGACGACGCCACGGCCGCGATTGATTATCTGCACACTCTGAAAACTGCCAGCGGCAAGCCCCAGGTAGCGGGAGTCGTCGGGATTTACGGGGTTGAGCTGGGGGCATACGCCGCGCTGGACGCCGCGAAGCGATATCCCGAGATACGGGCTTTGGCGCTGGACTCTGCGCCTGCTTCACCCGACGACCTGGTCCGTGCCGCAACCAGCGTTCGTGCCGGAATGAATAACGCTTTCCTGCAAAGGCTGGCAAGTTGGGGGCTGAAGATTTATTCATTTGGCAAGTATCAAAGTACGCCTTCGTGTGAGCTGGCGCGCTCTCTGAAGAACGTACGAGTTCTGCTCCTGGCTGGTGGCGAAGGAGATTCCTGGCGAACGTCAACGCTGGAACTGGGCAAGTGTTTCAACGGGTCTGTCGAAGTGAAAAAAGATCTGCCGGTAACCGGCGTTTCACTTCCTTCGGCGACCGGCGAGCAGGAAGAAGCCTACGACCGGCCGGTGATCGAGTTCTTCGACAAGGCGCTGAGATAGAATCGCTTTCGTCAGACTTAGAATCATTTCACGCGCACAACCAGCAACGATACGCGGCCGTTGTTGCCGACCACTTCCGCCTCAATGCTCGGATAAGTCGTAAGCTGCGCCTCATATTCCTTCGGCACAAAACACAAAACCACGCCACCGTTGCGACGCGCGGCTTCGGCGACCTGGGCAACTCCCTCCAGCTTTACCGGCTCACCGTCAGCTCCGTATGTCATTCGGCCCGCAGCGTAAAATTCGGCCGTCCTCTCTACGGTGTGCAGTTGCACCACCGGGGTCGCCCCATCACCGCGCGTTGCTCCTGCGGCTAACAGATCACGTACAGACTCTGGCCGGGCAAGCACGGGCGCAGCGCAACTGAGACCGATTGCAGACGCGACGAATAGCGCCAGCGGAATCAGGATGACGAGAACTTTACGTAACTGAGGACGCGCCAGGGCTGCCGCGCCAACCACGACGAGCGGTGAACACCCTAAGACGATACAAGGAAAGCTTAGACCGGAGCGATGCGCCAGATACCATCCTCCACATACGCCCAGCGCCAGCAACAGCACACCAGTGACACGAAACACTAAATCGCCACGCTGAGCCTGCAGAAAGCACGTTACGCGTTCGCCGGTCAGTAAGCCTACGGCGGGCAGCGCCGGTAGAATGTAAGCAGTTAGCTTTGATTCAGAAAAAGAAAAGAAAACCACTGGCACGACGACCCAGCAGAAGGCCAGCACACGGAAGCAATCAAGCGGCATTCGTCCGCGCCAGTGCCACCTTTGTGATGACCAGAACCCCGCTGCCAGAAACACCGTCCATGGCGCCGCCAAAGCAACGAGCACCTCGAGATAAAAATAGAATGGCGCCGGATGGTGATATTTGTTGGTGACAAATCGTGCGAAGTGATGCTGAACGATAAATTGATCGACAAACTTCCAGCCATGTCGCGAGAGCATCGGACCAAACCACACGGCGGCCACTGCGATCGCGAGCGGCAACCCCCAAGACAGACTTTTTACAAATTTCCCATTCGGCCATTCGCGCTTCAACAGGTAGTAAGCTGAAATAACGCCGAAGGGGATGACGATGCCGATCAATCCTTTCGCCAGCAGAGAGAGCCCAATGAATAAGTAGAAGCCAACCAGAAGTATGTTTGGCCCGGCACCAACCCCGTCGCTACCGCTCCGGGTTCTGTATCGAACTTCCCAAACGAAAAAACAAGCGAGGGCTCCGGTAATCGTCATCGTCACCACAATGTCAAAGCTCGCACCGCGCGAGAATACGATCACACCCAGGCTCGATAACCACACTAAGGCGCTGAAGCGGCCGAGACCGTCACGTCTTTGCTCTTCATCTTCAGCAGTTTTGGACGATGATATTGCTCCGGCATCCTCGACCGTCTTACCGGTCCAATAGACGAACACCGCAGTGAGGAGACCGCAAACCGCGGGCCCCAGACGCGCCGCATACTCGCTGACTCCGAGCACACGATAACCGGCGATCATCAACCAGTAGAGTAGCGGCGGCTTTTCAAACCAGGGCAGGCCGCCGAGTGTCGGAGTGATCAAATCGTGCCGAGCAAACATCTCGCGGGCGACCTGGGCATAGCGCGGCTCATCCGGTCCGACTAAAGGAAGTGAACCGAGGCCCCAAAGATAGAAAGCCGCGATGCTGAGAAAGAGAAGAAGCCAACCGCGCTTGGCAAGCATTGAAGGTTGCAAGTATAGTCCCCTGAGTAAGTAGGAAGTAAGCAGTAGGCGCAAAGCTACTGCCCATTGTTAGCTGACTTCTGCTTTCTACCTACTGCCTTCTGTCCGTCATAAGCTAAATCAAAACTGAGCAACAGTAAACCGTGACATTACGCACCGCAGTAATTGGCGTCGGACATCTGGGCCAACAACACGCGCGCATTCACGCGGCGCTGGCTGCTGAAGGTGTGACGGAGTTCACCAGCGTCTGTGATATCGATTCCGAACGAGTGAACAGGGTCGCCCACGAATGGCGGACGCCTCCAACCACCGACTGGCGCACATCGATCGGAGCAGTGGACGCCGTAAGTCTGGCAGTGCCTACCGAATCGCATTGCGAGATCGCGTGCGGATTGCTGGAGGCCGGTATTCATGTGCTGGTAGAGAAGCCGATCTCGCGCACCCTCGAAGAAGCCGATCGCATGATTGCCGCGAGCACCGGAAGCGGAGCAATCTTACAAGTAGGACATGCCGAGCGATTCAATCCGGCGCTGGTCGCACTGCGTCCACACGTGCGCAATCCGGTCTACTTCGAAATTCATCGGGTTGGCCAGTTCACGGCCCGCTCCCTGGACATCGACGTCGTTCTGGACTTGATGATTCACGACCTGGATATCGTGCAATGGCTGGTCGGTGAAGACGTCGAGGTCACCAGCTTACATGCTGTCGGGATTCCCATCCTCACCAATCGCGTGGACGCCGCCAACGCTCGCTTGGAATTTGCCACCGGCGCCGTCGCCAATATCACCGCGTCGCGGGTGGGCACTGAGAAGATTCGCAAGATGCGCTTTTTCCAGCCGCGCGATTACATCGCCGTCGATTACACAACTAACCATGCGTCGATCAGCAACCTGTCACCGCCTACGGTAGGTCCGTGGCCCGGTGTGAATACGAGGATATTGGAAGTTGAAGATGTCGAGCCATTGCGGGCCGAGATCGAATCGTTTTTGGAAGCAGCCGCAACTGGTTCACGACCGTTAGTGTCGGGCGAAGACGGCCGCCGCGCGCTGGCTTTGGCGCTCCGGACTCTCGAGCAAATACATGCGCATACGGCGAAGTCTGGCGTAAGCGCTTTTCTGCAAAATGCTTGAGTCAACTTGCAATTTCTTTGCTTGAGAAAGGGCTTCCAAGTCTTGCTAATGATTGCTATCATCCGAGTCTGCGGGGGAATCAATTCAACTGATGACTGATGAAGAGCGACAACGCACGATGGACTTCATTGTCGAGCAGCAAGCGAGGCTGTCCGTCAACCAACAGAAAGGCGATGAGCGAATAAGCAGGCTGGACCGGATCGTCAAATTGATGATTAGCGCTGGCAGGCGAACGCGGAGGCATGTACGCGAGATGGACGAGCGGTTTGAGCTACGCTTTGCAAGACTTACCGACGCACTCACAACGCTGGCCGAGGGTCAAGCTCACACGGATAGACGGCTCGATGCTCTGATCGACATCGTGCGAGAAGGCCGAAACGGCAAATCGTAAGCGACCATGACGGACGAAGAACGACAACGCGCCATGGATTTCATCGTCGAGCAGTCGGCGAAGAATTCTATCGAAATCGAAAGGCTCAACGAGTTATATCGTAAGGCCGAACATCGATTTGACCGAGATGAGCGAATCCTGAAACTGATGATTAAGGCCGGACGGCGTGGACGGCAACACATGCGCGAACAGGATGAACGTTGGGAACGTCGGTACGCTGAGTTGGTTGAGTCAGGGGCGCACACGGATCGGCGGCTCGACGCCCTCATCGACATCGTCCGCGCAGATCGCAACGGCCGCTCCGCCTGATCGTGCTCTCTCCCGTATAATTGTGGGCGGTGCCTAAAAATCTAACCCGAAACCCGGAACCCAACATCTCAGAGATGCTGCGTGGCCGGATTGATGCCGGCGACTTCCCTTCTGCGGTTTACGTTATCGCTGAACATGGCCTCCCGGTTTTTGCGGACGCCCTGGGTGATGCGGTCCGCGAACCCCAAACGCATCCTGCATCTCTGGAGACCGTCTATGACCTCGCTTCCCTGACGAAACCGCTCGTGACCGGCCATCTGTGCGCGCGACTTGTTCAATTGGGCGAGTTGACCTTAGACAACTCCGTTGCCAACTACCTGCGCGAATTCGATCGGCCCGACAAGCACCAGATTACGGTCCGTCAACTGCTCACCCACACTTCGGGCTTGCCGGCATGGCGACCCCTCTACATCATTGCGAATGGCGCGAAAGACGCCGCAATGGCCGCGATTGCTAACCAGCCCCTGGCACAGAAGCCGGGCGAGCGCGTTGTTTACAGTGACCTTGGGTTTATTGTGCTCGGGTTTCTGCTGCAGCGACTGACGGGCCTGCAGTTCGATCAGCTCGCGCGGCATGACATCTTCGATCCACTGCATTTGCCACGGACGTTTTTCAATCCAGCGCGCGTTATGCAGACGGAAGTTGCGGCGTGTGAGAGTGGAAACTCCTACGAACGCGACATGTGCGAGCTCGATCCGGCACTGCCTGCATATTCCGATTGGCGCACCGGTAGTATTTGGGGCGAAGTACACGACGGGAATGCCCACTTTCTCGGCGGGGCGGCCGGCCATGCTGGTCTGTTTTCAAACGCGAATGAAACTTTGCGTTTGGCGAATCAATTCATCGAGGGACTCTCGGAACTACTCTCAAAAGAAACGTGCGAACTCTTTCGCGAGAACATGACAGCCGGATTGAATGAAGCTCGCTCGTTCGGCTGGCAATTGGCCGCGACCAAGGGTTCAACTGCAGGTCCGAGCTTGCCGTCGAATGCCTTCGGCCACACCGGGTTCACCGGGACAAGTTGCTGGATTGACGCCAGCAACGAGCGCGTATACATCCTGCTCACCAACCGCACGCACGCACGCACACTTCCCTTCGCGAACATCAACCAGGTGCGCCGTGACTTTCACACGCTGGCCGCGGCAGCACTGAACGCCAAGTGATAAGGATGTATTGGACCTGCCAAACCAAAACCCTAAGCCGCCCACCAGAACCGCTCGGCTGCAGGAGTTTCTGAGCCTCGAACGAAATGTGACTATCGCGTCGGGCGCAGTATTTCTCCTCGGTTTTGGCGAAGAGCTGTGGAAGAAGTTCCTGCCGAAGTATCTCGAGGCCCTCGGCGCGAGCACACCGATGATCGGTCTGTTTGGCACGGCCGAGGATTTCTTCGACGCCGTGTATCAATACCCTGGCGGCTGGATTGCCGATCGCTTCGGTCGCCGGCATGCCCTCTTCTTTTTCCTGAGCCTCGCTTGCGCCGGCTATCTCGTCTACCTGTTCGGACCATCGTGGCCGTTCGCTTTTCTGGGTCTGGCTTTGGTGATGGGATGGCAGAGCATGGCCTCTCCGGCAATCTTTGCCGTAATCGGCGACTCGCTGCCGAAAGAGCGACGCGCCATGGGTTTTACGATCCAGTCGATTCTGAAGCGCGTGCCGGTCGTGATCGCTCCCATAGTCGGTGGCGTAATCATAGCCTCGCAGGGAATCGTGTCGGGCGTTCACCTCGGCCTGCTGATCACCCTCGCGGTGGCCGCCCTGACGGCTCTGCTAATTCGCTTCATCAACATAGCTCGCCTGCCCCACCAGCCAACGAATATTTTCGGCGTCTGGAAATCTTTTCAGGCCGGTCTCAAGCGTCTGCTGGTTTCGGACATCTTCATACGCACCTGTGAAGGCATGGCCGACGTATTGATCATTCTCTATGTTACCAACATTCTGCATGTCAGCTTCGCGCGCTTCGGCACCTTGATCGCCATCAGCACGATCACCACGCTGTTGATTTATCTGCCGGCGGCCAAAGCCGCCGATCGCGTCGGCCGCCGGCCTTTCATCATCGCTACATTCTGTGCTTTCGCGCTGTATCCTCTGGCGATCATTTCGGCCCGCGACTTCGGCGGGCTCGTAATCGCGTTCATCATCGGCGGTCTGAGAGAGATTGGCGAGCCCGCGCGCAAGGCAATGATCGTAGATTTTGCTGAGCCAAACCTGCGCGCGCGCACAGTTGGGCTCTATTACCTTATGCGCAGTCTGGCCATAACACCGGCGGCGGCAATCGGCGGCTTGCTTTGGAAGTTCACGCCACAAACTCCATTTGCGCTCGCGGGTGCCTTTGGGATAGCTGGTACATTTATCTTCATCGCCACGGTGCGGGAGCAGTCCGCGAGTTAGGAAACCTGCTTGATGTACGCACAAGCTGGCACCAACCCCCATTCGCGCAAATTGACTCAACCATTCTTCCGTTTTTCTTTTATACTCGTGTCCCCCGCTCACCGCGCCCCGCCTTCCTCAAGCTGCGGAGGACCTGTCTTGGAAGAACAAAAGAATACAACGCGACGGCGGAGCCGCATCCCGTTGACGCTGCCTATTCGTGTCTGTTGCCGTGAGAGTCATGGATACCAGTGGATCGAACAGTCCCGACTCGTCGATGTAAGTCACTTCGGCGCGGGTTTTACTTTGACGCGACCGGTCGAACCTGGACGTCTCGTACTGCTAAGCATTCCCCTGCCGCATCAACTTCGCTGTTTCGATCATGCTGAGCCGCAGTATTCCGTCTGGAGCCTGGTGCGCCATGCTTCCGCCATTCGAAAGGCGCAACATCAGCAGTCGGCCTTATTTCGCGTCGGCGTTGCTTTCGTGGGAAAGCGGCCGCCCCGCGCTTATGAAGAGGATCCAACGATTAGATATGAACCGTTACCGATTGACCGCGGACAAACGACGATGTCGAGAGTGAGCGAGCGACGCCCAGCCAGGCAACGAAGAGAAACACGACTCACTATCCCGCTGGAAGTCTTGATTGAAGCCCTCGATGAAAATGGGAGGCCCGCGTTGCAGGAACATACGGTTACTGAAACCTTGAGCAGCTTGGGAACTTGTGTGCCCACCAGTCTCGACGTGAGAGTCGGCCGCATTCTCCGCGTCACGAGCGCACGTGACCAAGTCTCGATTTTCGCGGCGATCCGCTCTCGCAAGTTGGCGCCGGATGGCGTCCCCCGGCTGGGCCTCGAATTCCTTGATGAGCCCTGGCCCCTGCAACGGGATTGAAGGCTTTGTTGCCAATAGCAGTTTTGAGTTCAAATAGAGTGCTTTTGTAGTAAGATGACGTAGCCCGCCCGGCTTGCTCCCTTTCTTTGCGGAGAGATCCAGTTCTAATGCACTCATCCACCCGAACAATCGCAGCCGTGTTGCTAATCGCGAGCTTGTCGCTATCGGTCTTGTCGTTTGCTCCTGCGACCGTGGCACAGGATCGCGAACGACGACCTCCGGCGGAGAACGGTCAGCAGCAAACGTGGCCTACGGGTCAGGACTCGATCACCAGGAAGGCAAGCGAATCGAAAAGCACTGTCCAACTTTCAAATGAGCCGGTGATGCGTATCGCGCTTTCGACCGGATCGCGGGCAGCGACCATCTCAACCACGGCGCGACTGCTTAACGCTTCTGAGTCTGGCTCCCAGTCTCTCCCGCTTGAAACAACGCGCGTGCGCGTTGAATCGCGGATGCTCTCCGCGTCACGGCCAGTGAACGACCGCGCATTCGATCTTGAACTCGCGCGATCGCTCCCGCGCGACGAGGCGGATCGAATGGTTGATCAGATCCGGCAGTTAACGGCAGTAGTAGCTCGTCCGGTCCCGGATTCTTCGGACAAGTGGAAAGTGCTCGTTCGCAGCGAATCCCCGGAAGAGGCCGACGAACTGACAGCCAAGCTGGAAGAGGCGGGGTTCGAAGTACTTCTATCGGGCGCAGCCGCCAGCCTCAAAGGCCCAGCGCCTATTGCTAACGACGCCAAACAAACTTCATCGACGACGACCGCGAAGCCTGCAAATACGAGCAAGATCCGGCTTACGTCGCGCGCGGTCGCACCCGGTCGCGAGGTGATTGCTTTCGCCCGTGGCGCGGCGCCGCTCTTACAATCCAGCGCGCCACTTACCTTTGCCTCAAGCGACGAAGCCAGTGCGCCGGTCCGATTCAACGATAAACCTTTTCGGGGGAAGATCGAAGTATTCGCGAATACGCGCGGCGCGCTTACGGTCGTCAATGTTATCGGCCTCGAAGACTACGTGCGCGGCGTGGTTCCCAACGAGCTTTCCTATCCGGCGATTGAAGCCTTGAAGGCCCAGGCGATTGCCGCGCGCACCTACGCGCTGAAGAACCGCGGTCAGTTTGCTTTCGACGGATATGACTTGCTGCCCACTACTCGCTCTCAGGTTTATCGCGGACTGACAAGCGAAACTTCCCTGACATCACGGGCTGTCGATGAAACGCGCGGAATGATCGCGACCTACAACGGCGAACCTATCAACGCGCTCTACACCTCGACTTGCGGCGGACGGACTGAAGACGCTGAGAACATTTTCAATGACCCGGTGCCCTATCTTCGGGGGCGGGAATGCGCGGTTGAAGGCAAAGCAGCGTTCGCTCCGTTCACCATCAAGAGCTCACGCGATCTTTTCGATATTAAAGACGAAAAGGATCTGATGTTTGCCCGCGACGCAGCCCTGCTGGCAATAAACGGGTTCAACTTACCGGCGGACAAAGTTTCCAGTTCATGGTTGTCGTCGCACGTTTCGGAATCGGAAATACGCGAGTGGCTCGGCGTGGTTGCTCGCCTGGCGCGCAACGCGTCATTCAAAGCCCCCGATGACGCAACCAGGCCGCCGGCCTTTAGCACGGCTCTGGTTGCAGCAGTCTATGGCGACGGCCGCGCAGATACTCTCTTGAATAGCGCGGACGCCGACTATCTGCTCGGTTTCCATGATGGCGAACAGGTGCCGGCGGCCAACCGCGCGGACGTGGCAATGCTGCTGAGAGACCGCGCCCTTTCGCTTTTTGCGGACGCTACCTTACGGCCTAAGGAGAGTATGTCTCGCGCGCGCACCCTGCATGCGATTGTCAGAGTCCTGGAGTCGCGGAATTTACTCGCGCTGCAAAAAGGGACGTCGCGACCCGCGTCAAACGGTGTGATGATGGTGCGCTCGAACAAGGGTAAGGACCTGCCGATCGTCGTGAGCCGGGAGGCTTTTCTCTTCCGCGAGTTTGGCGAGAATCTCTTTCAGATGAAATCGCTGGCATTGGTCGGCGGTGAGCCGTTGGTCTTCCATGTGAGCGCGAAAGGCGAAGTCGACTACCTGGAAGTTCGACCCGCGGCCAATGGCGCCGCAGCCGATCGCTTTTCGTCGTTGACGAACTGGACTGCGGAACTGTCGCTCGGCGCTGTGCAAGCGCGCCTGGGACGGTCAGTCCGGGGCATTGGCGCGATCACCGACCTGCGCATCGCCACCCGCGGATCCTCGCGCCGAGTGATCGACCTTGAAGTCACCGGCACCCAGGGCGTCGGGCATATTCGTGGCGGACGCATTCGCTCAGCGCTGGGTCTGAAGGAACAACTGTTCGTCATCGATCGGATCTATAACGAAACTGATCGCGTCGCCGGATTCATCTTTATCGGAAGGGGCTGGGGACATGGCGTGGGCATGTGCCAGTTTGGCGCTTATGGTTTGGCTAAGCAGGGACTCACGGTCGAACAGATTTTGAAGACTTATTACACTGGTATCGAATTGACTAAGTTTTATTAGCATTCGCACGACCCAACAAATGATCTGACCACAATTAACTTGCTACGATGGCCACTGTGCGCAGGCCGTAGTCAATGATGAGGCGGCAATCTTTCTGCATATGACTACCGAGGAGGGCTTCGTTGATTCGTGGGCTTACGATAACCAGGACTCTAACACTCTTGCCGAGCGAATCAATTTCAATCGAGTAAGTTTTGGCAACGAGCCTTTCATCAAAAGCCGAACTAAATTCCTCAAGATGCTTTTGGAAAAGAAGCTATTGGCCAAAGTCTATGGCATTGCTCCCGAGCGAGTCCGTTTGATCGACGGCGGATACCGGAAATGGCGGACTATTGAACTTTGGATTGTTCCCCGCGGAGAGGACGCGCCGGTTCCAACTCCAAACTCGTTTCCACCAGGGCGGCGACGCCCGAGTCGATAACTATGGCCGCTCGAAACGCGCCAGTGATGTTGTACGTTGTGCCGGAGGGTCCCTTGTGCGCTCATGCGCGCGTTTGGTTGAGTGAGCACGATGTTGCCTACGTCGAACGCGACGTCGCGAACGATTTTGGAGCACTGCGCGCCATGTATAGATTGACGCGCCAGCGATTCGTCCCGGTATTTGAAACGAGAGGCCGAGCCATGGTGCGTCCAAGTGATGCGGAGTTGGCAGAGTTTCTCTTGTGAATCAATCGATGCGCTTCTCCCGCAATCAAATCATCGGCGCCATCGTGCTGCTTGCGCTCATCTGGCTAGTGATCGCGATTCGGCTTATCATTTCCCGCGGGTGAGCGCATCAATCAAACCAGAGCACGAAGCCGAAGCCAGCGGACAGGATGTCCGCGCTCCCATCATTGCCATAGTTGGTCCTACCGCTTCCGGCAAGAGTGAGTTGGGAATCGAACTCGCTCAGCGGATCGGCGGCGAGATCGTCAACTGCGATTCCGTCCAGGTCTATCAGGGCATTCAGATCGCCACGGCGAAGGTGCCGTTGGCAGAGCGTCGCGGCGTGCCGCATCACCTAATCAATTTCGTCTCCCCTCTGATGAATTTTACGGCCGCGGACTGGGCCCGAGCCGCAATTGAAAAGATCGAAGAGATAGAAGGGCGAGGCCGTTCGGCTCTACTCGTCGGCGGTACGGGTTTTTACCTCCGTGCCCTGCGCCAACCATTATTTGACAGCCCACCGACGGATGAAGAGTTGCGAGCGCGGCTGACTCAAATACGCGAGCAGCGCGGTCCCGAACACCTTCATCGCCTCCTGCAAAGGTTCGACGCGGCTGAGGCTGCTAAACTAAACCCCCGCGACTGGCCGCGGGTGCAGCGGGCCATCGAATTCTCTTTGCAAACCGGCGAGCCCATCTCAAGGCAAAAACCGCTGCGGCCCGAGCCGCCTTCCCTCGCCTCGCGCATTCGGATCATTGCCCTGAGCCCGCCGCGCCAGGAACTCTATGCCCGAATCAATGAACGGACTGAGACGCACTTCGCGAATGGATTAGTTGAGGAGGTTCGCCGGCTGCTCGACGAAGGCGTGCCCGCGAACTCAAACGCACTCGGTGCGCACGGATACCGTCGCGTGGTTGAGTTCCTGTGCGGCCAGCGGGATCTCGACAGCGCGATCGAGCAGACGAAGCTCGATGTGCGCCATTATGCAAAGCGGCAGTTGTCCTGGTTCCGCCACGAAGTGGGCGTGCAGTGGCTCGAAGGATTCGGCGACGAAGCGGATGTACGAGCGAAGGCGTACGCGTTGAGCACTGAGACATCGTGGAATTATTAGCACCTGACTTCGGCCAGTTAGTTGTCAGGATCATTGATTCGAAAACCCTTGAAGCGGCTCGCGTCAGATCATATCGGCTGGGCCCGGCACGGAACGGCGGCGCTACTGACACTTCAAAGTAAAGAAAAGCCTTGTCAGCTTTGAATGCCTGTTATACTCTGAGTCAACCGATAGCAAGTTTCGTTCAAGGACAATCGCTTAGTGGAATCAAAGCCAGCGCCACAAAACATACAGGACGGATTCCTCAATCTCGCGCGGCGCGAAAAAATAACGGTCACGATCTATCTGGTGAACGGCGCCAAGCTTCTGGGACGCATCAAGAGCTTTGACAAGTTTTCGCTGATTATGGAGACCGGCTCGCAAGAACAATTGATTTTCAAACACGCCATCTCGACGATCTCGCAGGCGCGTCGTGCGACTGGCGAGCTGCGGCAGCCGGCGGCCACCAGTGAGAGCCAGCCTGAGCAAACTGCCGAGGCCTCCGTCACCTGAAAACATTCCAACGCACAGCCTAGCAAGACATGGCCGGCCTTTTCATCACCTTTGAAGGGATTGACGGTTGCGGGAAATCCACGCAACTACGATTGTTGGCTAGCGAACTACGCGTCCGCGGTCTGGATATCGCGGTGACTCGGGAACCAGGCGGCACCACTTTGGGACAAAGGCTGCGGGCTGCCTTGCTCGATGTCCAGGAGCAGGTCGACCCGTTGGCTGAGCTACTGGTATTCGCCGCCGACCGCGCGCATCACGTGCGCACACTCTTGTTGCCGGCGCTTGAGACGAATCAGATCGTGCTATCAGATCGATACGCCGACGCGACGGTGGCTTATCAGGGTGGCGGCCGCGGCTTCGAGCCCAAATTGATCCGGGACATTGTTCAGTTGGCGACGGACGGATTGATGCCTGACCTGACTTTGCTGTTCGATTTGTCAGTGGCCGAGTCGGCAGTGCGAACCCGGCGTCGTGTGGCCAGCAAGAACACCGACCGCCTGGACAGCGAGGACGTTGAATTTCACACGCGCGTGCGCAACGCCTATCTCGAGATCGCGAAAGCCGCGCCGGAGCGTTTCCGTGTGATCGACGCACGCGGCGCCGTCCAGCAAACGCACCAAATGGTCATGGACATCGTAATGCCTTTTCTGAAAGGTCGAGGTTTTATCAAAGAGGAACAGTAGCATAGACTCTAGTCTGTGATTCGAACCAACGACTCACAAGCGGTCGGGTAAGTAGCATAGACTTTAGTCTGTGATTTCTACATCCGAATCACAGGCTGAAGCCTATGCTACTTACGGAGATCATCTATTACTGAAATGTTTTCCAAGCTCATCGGCAACGACGAAGTAAAAGAATCGCTGCGGCGCTTGCTTTCCGGCAGCCGGGTTCCGGGCTCGATGCTTTTCACCGGAGACGAAGGCATCGGCAAAAAGCTCTTCGCGCTCGAATTAGCCAAGTCCCTGAACTGTCGTCAACGCAACGGAGTCGAAGCTTGCGACGAATGTTCGTCGTGCAAACGTATCTCGCGATCCATGTTTCCTCCGTTCGGGAAAGACGACGACGACAAGGAGCGGATGATTTGGAGCGAGCACGCCGACCTCGCAATGGTGCGTCCCTTCAAGCAGATCATTCGAGTCAAACCGATGCGCGAGTTGGAACGCGAGGCGAACTTTCGACCATTTGAAGGCGCCGCGCGGGTCTTTGTGGTCGAAGACGCCGACAATATGAACGATCAGGCCGCCAATGCGCTGCTGAAAACACTCGAGGAACCTCCGCCGACGTCTCACCTGATCCTGACGACCTCCAATCCGACCGCCCTGTTGGCAACTATTCGCTCCCGTTGTCAGATAATTCGGTTTGCTCCGATTGAAGCCGATGAAGTAGAGAAGTTTCTGGTCGAGCAAAAACATCTGCCCGCCGAGGATGCGCGGTTGCTCGCCCGCACTGCACAAGGCAGTATCGGCCGCGCGCTATCCGGCGACGTTGAGACCTACCGCGAACGACGTGACAGGATGCTGGAACTTCTCAGAGCATTGACGCTGACAAACGATCGGGTGGAATTGCTGCGCTCGGCGGAGGCTTTGGCTGCGGCAAAAGATCGTCACGAATACGAACAACGGCTCAATGCACTTGAGATCTTAATCCGGGATGTGTGGGCGCTGGCCCTGGGCCGGCCGAGTGAAACCATCGTGAATGGTGATCTACTCGCGGAGCTGCAACAGATTGCCGGCGAGCTAAAAAGTGAACAGGCCGCTACGTGGCTCAGTCAGATCGAAGAATTGCGCGGCACACTCGAGGTCAATATCAATCGCAGGATAGCCAGCGACGCGCTGCTGCTGGCCATGGCCGGGTCATAGTCCTCAGGAATCTCTGTCAAGGCATCAACTTCGTGCCCGCGCTCCACTCAACTCCGGTCAGTGATCCTAAACTTGCGGTTTGAGAGTCCAACGACGCTTCTCACATTGCGGGGTCACGCAAAACCAAAAAGCTGCCCTGCGGCAGCTTTCTTCAGGTAAGATCGCGGAGTCATTTACGTGATGCTCACCAGTTCGTGCCGCACGTCTGATTTCGCCGCCGCGCCTTCGGCCAAAAGCTTCTCGGTCTCTTTCACAAACGCTTCAACAATGTCTGCACCGGCGACTTTGCGCATCGGCACGCCGTCTTTGAAAATCATGCCGACGCCGCGGCCAAACGTGATACCCAACTGTGAATCGTGCGCTTCGCCCGGGCCGTTAACCGCGCAACCCATGATCGAGAGATGCAGCGGCTCTTCGACGTGAGCGAGCCGGCGTTCGATTTCGGTAACGATCTCGACAAAGTTATCGACGTCCAGACGTCCGCAGGTGGGGCAAGCAACTACGGTAACGCCTCGTGTGCGCAGTCCGAGGGACTTCACGATCTCCCAGGCCACGCGCACTTCTTCCTGAGGCTCAGCCGCCAGCGAAACACGAATCGTGTCGCCGATGCCTTCGTGCAGCAGAATGCCAAGACCTATCGAGGATTTCACTGTGCCGGTAAATGCTGTGCCTGCTTCGGTCACCCCGAGGTGAAATGGATAGTCCACCTTTTCCGCCAGCAGGCGATACGCGGCGACAGTCCGCTGCACGTCGGAAGCTTTCAGCGAGATTATGATTTCGGTGAAGTCGAGATCCTCAAGAATCTTAATATGACGCAGCGCCGATTCGACCATCGCTTCAGGCGTGGCGGTGCCGTACTTCTGCAAGAGATCTTTTTCCAACGAGCCGCCGTTGACGCCGATGCGAATGGGGACTTTCTGAGCTTGCGCCGCGCGCACAACCTCAACGATCCGTTCGTGCTTGCCGATATTTCCGGGATTCAAACGCAGCTTGTCGATGCCGGCTTCCAGGGCCAGCAAAGCCAGTTTGTAGTGAAAATGGATGTCCGCGACAATCGGAACTTCGGGAACACGTTTGCGAATTTCTTTGAGCGCGATCGCGGCATCGTTGTCCGGCACAGCCAGGCGAACTATCTCGCAGCCGGCGCTGACCATCTCTTCGATCTGGGCCACGGTTGCGCCTACGTCAGCCGTGTCGGTCTTGGTCATCGATTGAATGACACAAGGCGCGCCGCCGCCAATTTGCACGTTCTTAACTTGTACTGCTTTCGATTTTCGCATAATTCGTTTCGTTTAGAGTTTCAAGCTTCAGCTTGCTTGCAACCTGAAGGTTGAACTCTGAACAGTCTTAATCTCACTTCGCCGGCGTGGCCATCGTTGGGGCGGGCGTGGCGGCCGCCGGCGGATTACTGTTGCCGCGCCAGATCGAAGTCTGCTTCAAAAGATCATTCGTGATCACGAAAACCATTAATAGAATCACGACGACAAAACCGACTTGCTGAATCCGTTCGCGCACCGTCTGGGAAATCTTCATCCCCACGATCGCCAGCAGTCCCTCAATCAATAACAAAAAGATCGCGCCACCGTCCAGCACGGGAATCGGCAACAGATTGAATATTCCCAGGTTGAGACTCAAAAAGCCGAGCATGGCAAAAACGCCGGCCCATCCCAGGCGAATAGCCGATGTGGAAGCGACGCGATAGATTCCAATCGGACCGGAGATGGTGTTACGCACTGAACGCTTGCCAGCGAACAATTGCCCCATGGCCTTTCCGGTCACGCGTATGAATTCATAGTTCGTCTCGACCGCCGCCGCCATAGCTCCGCCGACACCAATTCGTTGGAATGGGATTTCTTCGTCTGGCGAAAATCCGAGCCGCTCCTTGCCATCGCTCAGACGCCGGGGCGTTGCTGTGATATCAACGGGCTTGCCGTTACGTTCCACGCGCAGAGTGATTGGCTGCCCTTTATGCTCGCGAATGAGCTGGGTTACCTGCTCGGCACTCTTCACGGGTTCGCCGTTAACCGCAACGATGCGGTCACCAGCCTGTAACCCGGCTTCGGCCGCAGGTGTGTTCGGTTCGACAGTTCGGACGACAATTGGAACCGCGCCGTAGTCGGGTAGAAAATCCAGAAAACCAGCCGTCTCTCCGTCCTCTGTATGCGGCGTCGGTTTGATAGTCAGCTTGATTCGTTGTCCGTTGCGCTCGATTTCGAGAGGTAAGGGTTGACCCGGCGACAGCAGAGCATCGTCGGCGATGGTTCGCCACTTGGGATTTTCGCTACCATCGAAAACGACTATGCGATCTCCCGGCTGCAGACCCGCTGTTGCCGCGGCCCCGTCGGGCAGAACCTGCCGCACGACGGGAGGTGGCGTTGCCTGCACCCCATACATCAACGCGCCCGCGAACGGGATCGATAACGCCGTGAGTACATTCATCACCGGCCCAGCCAGGGCTACGAGGATCCGTTGCCAACGTGGCCGCAGATCAAATCTTTCGTTCGGAGGGATGTCTGAGGCGCCCTCGCCCTCGATGGGCGCGTTGGATTCGTCGCCGCCCAGCTTCACGTAACCGCCGAGCGGGACCAGAGAGATTCGATAATCCGTCGTCCCGATCTTTCTGCCGAACAGTCTGGGCCCGAACCCGAACGAGAAAGTCTCGACCCGGATTTTGAAAAGCTTGGCAACGATGAAGTGGCCAAACTCATGCAGGGTGACTGCCGCGCCGAGAATGAAAATAAAAGCGAGAACGCCAAGAACAGTAGGATTCTGAAATATACCCATCGTTTATTAGACTTAAATCACTCCTAATCAACCGAAACGAGATGCGTTTGCATTGCTCTTAATCGATACAACAGATGACAGAACGAGTTTACGTGGCTGATAGGGAAAGGGTCAAACACGTAGTCTCTACCTTGATTTCAGGTGCTCAGAGTACCGACTTCAGTCGGGCTTTTATTGAGCGAGAAAAAACCCAATTGAAATTGGTACGCTGAACACCGGTTCCGATTCAGTGAGGTTCACTCCTGGCACGCTCATCTTGCGGGAATCACGGGCAGGATGCCCGTGCCACGTCATGCGACGCCCGTGGCCCGGCTTTCCGGCGATAGTTGCGCAATTGCCAACTGAGCTGCAGCGCGGGCTGAGCGATCGGCGCCGACCACAGCGTCAAGGTCCTTGACGTCAGAAGTTCGATGTTTATCCATCACGCGCTTAATGATCTGCGGAATGTCAGCGAAAGAAATCCGTTCCTCGATAAACGCCTGGACTGCTTCCTCGTTCGCAGCATTCAGCGCGGCGGGCAAGGTTCCGCCCGTGCGCAGCGCGCGATAGGCGAGCGAGATACAGGGGAACCTTTCGAGGTCAGGTTCTTCAAAGTGCAGCGAAGACAGTTGCGCCAGATCGAGGGGCGGCAGGTCGGAATCGTAACGCTCCGGATAAGTCAGCGCGTATTGAATCGCATGCCGCATATCTGCGATACCCATTTGGGCTATGACTGAACCGTCCACCATTTCGATCATCGAATGCACGATGGATTCGGGATGTACGACGATACTGATTTCGTCGGCGCCGAACCCAAACAGCCAGTGGGCTTCGATCACTTCGAGCCCTTTGTTCATCAGCGTGGCCGAGTCGATCGTAATCTTGGCGCCCATGCTCCACGTCGGGTGTTGCAGAGCTTCGGCCACCGTGGCGGATTGAATCGCCGCCTTGTCGCGGGTGCGAAACGGGCCGCCCGAGGCCGTCAAAATTATTCGCCGCACCTCTGAAACTGTCTCGCCGCGCAGACACTGATGCAGAGCGTTGTGTTCCGAATCGACCGGCAAGAGCTCGGCACCCGACTTCTCTGCCGCGCGAGTCATCAACTCGCCGGCCATCACCAGGGTTTCTTTATTGGCCAGGGCGACACGTTTGCCGGCTTCCAGCGCGCGCAGCGTCGGCACGAACCCGACGGCCCCAACTGTGGCCGAAACAACACAATCAGCCTGTGGATGAATGGCGACTTCAATCAGGCCACTTTCACCATTGCTCAGACGCGGAACCGGTATGTCGCGTCCGATCAGTTCGGCCTTGAGTTGCTCGCCGACTTCTTCGTTTTCGACTGAGACCAGGTCTGGTTGATGGCGGGCAATTTGTTCAGCCAGTTTTGGGACATTGCGTCCGGCGGCCAACGCGACGACGCGAAACTTTTCTGGACCGAGGGCTTCCAGGACCCGGAACGTGTTGCAGCCAATCGAACCGGTCGAACCTAAGATGGCGACGCCGTGAGCTGACATAAAATTGAAAATCAATTTGGAGGGGGCGTTGATGTCGGGGTCGGACCGTACCCCTGCACTAAATCGATGGTTTGCCCATCACGGTCATAACTGGCGCCCGTCACGCGCCACGATCGATTGTTGCGGTATGAAAGATCGACCCTGGCATTCACAGTACGTTTCTCGCCTATGACTTTCAGATGGAGGGTCGCTTCACCATCCGTGTTTTGCACGTTGATGTTGCCCGTGACAAACGAGCCAAAGTCTTTCACCTCGCCAATGTCTTGCTTCAGAATTTCGTTATTACGCAGGAAGGTGCGCGCGGTATCGGCGGCTTCACTTTTCGCGATGGTGTGAAAAGCAAACCAGACGATGCTTCCTACAAACAACGCTACAATCAGCCCCAAAACGGCCACAATCCCGGCGATGATTAAGATTATCTTCTTGGTGCTCATTTAGAACTTAAAATATGATCGAGCAAAATAGTAGATGACCGGCGCATTGAACAGCAAGCTGTCGATTCGATCCAGGACGCCCCCATGGCCGGGAAGAATTTTTGCCGTGTCTTTCGCGCCGGCGCTGCGCTTGAGAGCGCTTTCAGTTAAGTCACCAATCACGCTGATCACGTTCATTACCGCGGCCAGGGGCAGCGCAAACTTTGTCGGCAGTTCGGGGAAAAACCAATAATGGGCTGCGGCTGCGAGCAGCAAACTGGCAAGCATTCCCGCCACCGCGCCTTCCCACGTCTTGCCTGGGCTAATACTGGGCGCGAGTTTGTGTTTGCCAAAGGCTCTGCCGCCATAATACGCGGCCGCGTCCGCGCCCATGATCACCAAAAAGAAAAACGAAAGCAGATGTTTCGAGAGCTGGGGAGCAAAGCCCACTCGCAAAGCGATCATATGCCCGCCCAGCAATACGATATACATCACACTGAGCACCGTTACCCCGGCCGAAGTGATCATCCGGTCGAATGGCGCGCCCCGCAACATAGCGGCGACCAGCGATCCTATGGTCAGCAGGATCAAGATGAACTGGATCATCAGCAGGTCCGGTAATCTTCGCGGCTCGGTAAAATAGAACACCGTACAGAGCGAGGCCGCGCTCAGGAGGCCCGCCGCGGCATCCGCGCGAATCTGTTGTTTGCGCGCCAACAACCAGAATTCGAACAGCGCGACCACCATCGCAGCGACCGTCAGTAAGACGAACAAGAGCGACAGCGGCGGAAAGATGATCGACACGATCAAAATCGGAAGCAGGATCGCCGCGGTTACTATCCGCGCCACCGCGGGCGGAAGTTTCCCCAGGATTGATTTCGATTTTGGTTTTGGTGGTTGAGTTTTCAAAGTGTCAGAACCGGCTGCGGTAGCGGGCGGTTGAACCGGTGTTATCTACGTTCCGTCGGCGCATGAGTCGTATTGATCAACCACCCGCTACCGCAGGTGGTTCCGACATCACTGTGCGTTAGCGACCAATTTTAGTCCCCCGAAGCGCCGGCTGCGCTGCTGGTAATCCACGACTGCCTCAAGTAGATGCAGGCGACGAAAGTCAGGCCAGAGTGTTTCGGTCACGTAAATCTCCGCATAAGCACTCTGCCACAGGAGAAAATTGGAAATCCGCAACTCACCACTGGTGCGCACCAGCAGGTCTAGCTCCGGCAGGCTCTTGGTGTACAACTCTCGCTCAATGTCCGATTCGCTTAACTCATCCGCTGACCTTCCTTCGGCCAGCAGCCTCCGCACGGCGGCACGACACGCATCAACAATCTCGGCCCGTCCTCCGTAGTTCAAAGCCACGCTCAGTACCATACCGGTATTCGCGGCCGTGCGTTCAGAAGCCCGCGCAATTTCGTTCCTCACGGTTGGCGCCAGGGCCTCGATCCGTCCGATCGTCTGAAAACGAATATTCTGGCGATTGATCTCATCAAGTTCTAATCGCAGATACTTCCTGAGCATGCGCATGAGGGCATCAACCTCATAACGAGGACGCTTCCAGTTTTCAGTTGAGAAGGCATACAGCGTCAGTGCCCCCAGTCCCAATCGAGCGCCGGTATCAACCGCGGCGCGTACCGCTTCCACGCCCGCGCGATGTCCGGCGATGCGAGGCTGACCGCGTTGCGCGGCCCAGCGTCCATTCCCGTCCATGATCACCGCGACGTGCCGGGGCAAGCGATCCCAGTCGACCGCGGCCAACAAACGCTCATCGGGACTGCCTTTAGGTACTACCTCTGTGAAGTCAACAAGCACTGTCTTATTCGAGTTTAGAGTTCAAGCTTTAGCTTGTCCTTTTGAAGGCCAACCTAAAGGTTGAACTCTGAACGTCACCCCGATCCGGCAAATCAAGTTTCGAAATAGGAGCCGTTTCATTCTTACTGCTACAGCAAGCACTGTCAATCGTACTGCACCCTCAGCAGCGTCAGGCCACACGCCGCTGCAGTAGGGCCGGACAAATTGCGGTCCCCTTCCCCAATTGCCCGTCTGACGTCGTCAGCTTCAATTTCTCCGCGGCCGACGGCTAGCAATGTTCCAACTATCGAACGCACCATGTATCGCAGGAATCCGTTCGCGGTGACGGTAAATTCAATCAGATGACAAAGGCCGCGCCCATCCCAGCCGGCGCTGATGTCCATTTGTGTGACTCTGCGAATGCGTGATTCGGCATCCGTCTGCGCGGCTGAAAACGCCGTCCAATCGTGCTCGCCAATGAAGAGACTTGCACACCTTCGCATTCGTACGAGATCGATGGGCCGAGTTTCGTGATGCGCAAAGCGCGACCAGAACGGCGACATCACGGGACTGTGAACCAGACGATAGACATACGTCTTGGTCACCGCCGAATAGCGCGCGTGAAAATCTTCGGGAGCGACTTCGGCAAATACAACGCGCACATCGCGCGCCAGATTTCCGTTGATCGCGTTACGCAACTTGAGAGGCGCTATCTCGCGCTGAAGCTGGACGCTGGCAACCTGTCCTTCGGCATGTACGCCGGCATCGGTTCGACCCGATCCATGCACGCTGACTTCGCGATCATCCAGCAGCGAAAGGACACGCATCAGTTCGCCCTGGGCCGTGCGCAGCCCTTCCTGGATCTGCCAGCCGTGAAACTCCGTGCCGTCGTATTGGATCAGCAGTTTGAAGTTCATCTCAGAATGTGTGGGTTTCCTCCCTCTCCCTTTGGGAGAGGGTTGGGGTGAGGGCCTGAGCGCATCCGACAATTAATCATCGTGTCTGGCAAACACGATAGATGATTGAAAAACTGCCTCGCGCCAAGCTTCGCACCCTCATCCCCGGCCCTTCTCCCAGAGGGAGAAGGGGGGAGATCATCTCTTCCTGCTCCCTGGTTTTATTGCCTGATCGCCTCGCTTGCAAGCTTCGCAATCTGCGGGCGCAACAGCGGCAACAACGAGTGTGGCCAGCGACACGCGCGGCACGCCCACATCGGCCTTACCTCCTGAACGATCAATAATGGAACCGGCCGCGACAACTTCTGCTCCCGATTCGGTGAGCGCGTCAATAGTTTCGCGCGTCGACCCGCCGGTGGTGATCACATCTTCGACTACCAGCACGCGCTCGCCTTTGCGCACCCGGAAGCCCCGGCGCAAGGTCATGCGGCCGTTTTCCCGTTCTGTCCAGATGAATCGGACGCCCAGTTGACGTGCCACTTCGTATCCGATCACGAGGCCTCCAATGGCCGGCGAAGCCACGGTTTCGATTTGACGGTCTGCAAAGTGTTGCGCCAGTGCAACGCCGAACTCAGCAGCCGACCGCGTTGATTCCAGCGCCATCGCGCATTGCAGGTACATCGGACTGTGAAGACCGCTCGACAGAATGAAATGGCCATCGAGCAACGCGCCCGCGCTTTTGAATTTCTCAAGTACCTCTTCAGCGTTCATTGTTTTAAGGAGAATCGTTCGCCAAGAGGCGTTCAGAGTACCGACTTTAGTCGGGTCCTTCGTAGAAAACCCCAACTGAAGTTGGTACTCTAAACGCCGCTTATCGTTTTAATAAATCTTCGTCAAAGACTACAATGCCCGTGAGTGGCACCCCATCGCAATCTAATCTCCGATTCGGCGCTGGTCCAGGAAACATTTGACCTGCTGAGTAAAAACGGCGGGCGCGCAACCCTCTCGCACATCGTCGATGTCATCTTTCGTCTTTCTCGCGTGGACGACGAATTGGCTGCTTCGCTGGTCGACGATCTGGTTCGCGGCGATCCGCGCTTTAGTATGGAAGCGGGTCAACTGACGATCATCGACGATCCGATTGAGCATCACCTTCCAAGTGAAATCGATTTTGTCGTGCTCGACGTCGAGGCGATTGGCGCCAAAGGCCTGCCGGCGAGAATCATCGAACTTGGCGCCTATCATCTTCGCTCGGGAAAGATTCTCGACGAGTTTCAAACTCTTATCGATCCTGGTGTGCCGCTGCCTCGATTCATCGCGGCGCTCACAGGAATTACGGATGAAATGCTCAGGGGCGCCCCAAAGTTTGCCAGGATAGTAGACGCCTGGCTTGATTTTACCGGGGACGCGGTGCTGGTCGCACACGATTCAAAGTTCGATCTGGCGCTGCTGAACCGCGAGATTGCCCGCGTCTTTCCCGGCTGTCGAATGCGCAATGCCGAACTCTGCACGGTGAAACTTGCCCGGCGGTTAATGCGCGCTCTCGACAGCCATAGCCTCGATGCCCTGGCTGCACACTTCGGATTTGAGATCGCTGCGCGACACCGGGCTGCCAGCGACGCGCGAGCGACGGCCCAGTTACTTCTTCGCCTGCTGGATCAACTTGAATCCGAGGGCGTGCGCACACTGCTTGAGGCTCGCAACTATCGCGACGACGCTGCCGGCCGCGGCTTTAACCTTCAATTAGCTCTCGACGTCTGATACCGGTTCAGGTTCCGCGCCCCGTCGCAGCAGGTTCCTGGCGACAAACACGATGATGATCAGCAGCGCTAACCCAATCCCGATGGCCGGATAGTATCGGCTTAATATTTCCTTTGCATGTTCGCCATAGCGCGCGGCGAGATAGCCCAAAAGCAAATAGCGAAACGTTCGGCCAGCCGCGACGGCAATCGCGAGTCGCACCACATTCAAGCGGAAGACTCCCGCCGACACGACGAACAACTTAAACGGAAAAGGTGGCGGCAGTAGCGAAGCAACCAGCACGGCGAGCACGTCGTACCGGTCGATCAAATTCTTAACTCGTTTTTGTTTGGACTCAGAAAAGCGCGCCAGCGCCCGATGTCCGGCCCGCCGGGAAATGTAGTAGAGGACGACGCAACCGGCAGTCGATCCAATCGTGGCCGCGGCTACATAAATCAGCACCCACGATGGCCGCGAGGCGGACAACAGCAACAGCACCGCGTCTACGCCGCCCGGCATCGGAATCATTACCGAGTCAAGAAACGAGATCGTCAGCAACCCCAGCGGCCCAAACGAAACCAGGTAGTGGGTCAGCTTGTTAAGCCCGCCGCTAATCTTATGAAGAAGTGTTTTCAATAAACCAACCGTATGCTTTCAAGAGCCCTTTGGCTCGTCATTTTCCTTCGTCGATTTCAGCGCGGCACGTCCCTTACTCGATAAAAGATAAACGGCCAACGCGATTACGAAAAGGCAGGTCACTGCGCTGATAATCACTATTCCATTGTCTTTCGAGAAGCGCAGTACCCTTTCGCCATAGAAAACCGCCAGCGTCCCTTCAGCATAATAACGGAGCGAGCGGGCCACCATTATTGTCAGCAGGAACTTTCGCCTGGGAAACTGCAACGCGCCTGCCGTGGCGACAAAAATCTTGAAAGGCATCGGCGGCGGAAGCAAAGCGGGCACTGCCAGCGCCAGAATGCCAAAGCGAGCGTAGGCGTGCTCGACCCGCTCGATATGTTCCACCTTGAAGCGCCGATGAAGCACTGCTCTGCCGCCGCGGCTAAGGATTGTGTAAAGCAGAGAACAGCCGAGCACCGATCCGATTGCCGCAAACATCGGAAAAAAGAAAACGGCCCGCGGATGCGTGTAACAGCGCGCGACAACCAGATAGTCATTCACCTCTGGCAACGAAAGCAGCGACGAGTCGATGGCCCCGATCAGAATCATCGCCGGTCCGGCCACGAAAATCGGGACGTGTACGATGAAGTAACCCAGACGCTTGGCAAGGACATGCAACCAATCAAACATAGAACCAGAGTTTAGAGTTCAAGCTTTAGCTTGCGCCGAGTAGCATAGACTTCAGTCTGTGTTGCTGCGCACATGAGAATCACAGACTGAAGTTTATGCTACTAAGGCTGGCAATCAGCAACCTGAACGTTGAACGGAACGCAAACCGAAACCCAATCGTAGGTTCTCACCTCTGACTTGGAAAATTGAAGTCTGGCAGTACTGTCCTCAGTTTGCTCTAAGTTCGGAGTTCCGACTTTAGTCGGCGTAAGTCAATCCAAAAGGAAGCCGGCTAAAGTCGGAACTCCAAACAGTTCATTTGGCTGGCGTAAAAATCGAGGGAGTATCGTAGGTCACACCCACGGTGAGTCCCGAACGTGGGCTAAGCCTGGTTAGCCCTTTGATGCCGGCAAAGTCGAAGCGAAGTCCTGAAGCTCGAACCTGCATTCCGAGGCGCGCCTCACCCTGCGATTCAGTTCCCAGTGGACCACTGCCAGGCCGCGTGTTCGCACGACCGTTGACCTCGCCCGCGACGCTGAACTGTCTGTTTAGCCGCACGATGCCGGCAAGACCATACGTCAGCACATCATTCTGGGAGAACAGACCCGTCGGGGACGTGAGAATTGCGATTCCCAGATTGCCGAAAGTATTTACGCGGGCGTCCTGACCGAATTTCTTGCCGAAGAGCATCTGGCCGAAAGCATTAGTTTGGTTCAAACCAATGCCGCGGCCCTGGTTCGAATTCGGCAGTTGCACCCCAAAGCGAAAACCAAGCGAAGGCAAACGGGACGTCTCGTTTCGCAGCTTTATCTTTGTCGAGAGAGTAAAGTCGCCGATATCGTTCGTTGAGTTGGCTCCAGGCGCAACGTTAAGGGGAATCGCGCTTGGGCCGCGGGAATTAATGCTCAGAAAGTTTTGCGCCACGCCTTCGAGTTGTACCTCGACATTTGGCGACAGACCGATAGTGATACCGATCACGCCGGCGCGCGTCAAATCGCCGGTCAGTCCGGAAACTGGATACTTGGCCCTTTGCACAAAATCAATTCCCGCCTCGATCCGCAGCGAGCCGGGCGGGATGATGTCCACGTCCTCGGTGAGCAGCGGTCGTTGCTGGCCGCAGGCGACGACGGCCACACTGAGCGCGAACGCCAACGCGGCCGCACTGAGAGCAATAGTTTTGATTCGACTAATCACTGGATTTCCCGACGACTTCAAAGTTCACGCGGATTGTAATGCGCGCACGCGCGATGCGTCAACACCTTCCGAACCGCCCTCGGTTCCTTAGCCCGAATTTAAGTTATGCCGTGGACAAACGAACCTCCTTTGCCGCAAATGAAGCCTAGTCTGTTACCGAGGAAGCTTCCTTTGCTATAAAACAAACCCTTGTTTGTCCTAAAGCTTGTCTGTCCTAAAGGAAGCTTCTTTTGACGTGAACAAACCTTTGTCCGTCACAAACAAACCTTTGTCCGTCGCTAACTAACCTTTGTCCGTCACAGACAAACCTTTGTCTGTCGCAAACAAACCTTTGTCCGTCGCTAACTAACCTTTGTCCGTCACAGACAAACCTTTGTCTGTCGCAAACTAACCTTTGTCTGTCGCGAACAAACCTTTGTCTGTCGCAAACAAACCTTTGTCTGTCGTACACAAACCTTTGTCTGTCGCGAATAAACCTTTGTCTGTCGCAAACAAACCTTTGTCTGTCGTACACAAACCTTTGTCTGTCGTAAACAAACCTTTGTCTGTCGCGAACAAACCTTTGTCTGTCGCAAACAAACCTTTGTCTGTCATTATGGCAAATCTAGTGTGGGGCTTTGGAATCTTAGTTTTTCCTCAGGAAAAACCCCCTTCTTCGTGAAAATGGGGCAGTGTCGCGTAGAGCTTGGTTTCGGGCCGGCGGGAGCCTTTGCAAAAAGTAGGCTCCTTTGAGTCCGCGTTTCGCGGACGATTGGAAATAGCCCAGCGATTCATCGCTGGGTCTGGCAGGAGTCGGAGCGAAGTCCGTGAAGCGGACGGCTGATACAGAACCGGGAGCGGTTCGGATGCTACCACTCAATTCATCCGACCGCCGGTTGCTATCGATCAGGCTTCATTAGTTTGAGCTTAGCATCCCCTCGCTATCGCTCGGGGTTCCGTATCATTCAGCCGTCCGTTTCACGGACTACAAATCCTTGAGCGCCTTTTGTGCAAAGCCGCGTCATCATCCAATTTTAGACCCTGTGCTAACATGCTCACCTTTGCGAATACTGGATTCTCCGACTCGGAGGCGCCCCGATGAAAATCAGTTTAAGGAAAGTACTACTACTAATCCTCGCCGCGGGCATATGCGTTGTTCCAAACAGCCTTTTTCACTTCCCCCGCACAGCCGCCCAACAACCTGCTAACACGGTAACGATCCCCGGGCTGCATGGTCGCGTGACTATTCGACGTGACGAACGAGGCATTCCATTCATTGAAGCAACCAACGACGACGATCTCTTTTTCGCGCAGGGCTATGTTACCGCGAGCGATCGTCTCTGGCAGATGGACGTGCAACGGCGGGCCGCACGTGGAGAGTTGGCGGAGATATTTGGCCAGGCCGCACTGGCTCAGGACAAGCAGCACCGGACGTTCGGCTTTGCGAAGGTTGTGGACGAGACCGCGGCACATTTACCGCCGGATCTCACCGCCATTCTGAACGCTTATGCCAAAGGCGTGAACGCGTACATCGATTCGAGAACGAATCAAAACCTGCCCCCGGAGTTTCTCATTTTGCAATATAAGCCGCGCCCCTGGACGCCCGCGGATTCGCTGGCCATAGGAAAGCTCATGGCTGAGTACCTGTCGACCTCCTGGCAAATCGACATCATGCGCGCGGCGATGGCCTCGCTGCCAAAAGACAAACGCGAAGCTTTATTACCCGAGGTGTCCCCGCTCGATGTGCTCGTTGTTGGCAAGGATCGCAACGCTGCCAAGACCAGCAGTCGTGCTTCACTTTCCCCCGCACGTCGGCCGAACGCAGACGTTTTAGCCACAGTCGCGGATATGATCGAGAACGAGCGTCGATCGGCCGGGCTACTCGGCGTCTTAGATCAACTGCCCAGGATTCAAGCCAGCAACAACTGGGTCGTCTCCGGAAAGCGAACTGTTTCCGGCAAGCCTCTGCTCGCTAACGATCCGCACATACCGGCTTCGGCGCCCAGCGTCTGGTACTTGACCGAACTTTCCGCACCCGGTATGCACGTGGCCGGCGCGACATTTCCGGGCGCGCCGGGAATCATAGTCGGCCACAACGATCGCATAGCCTGGGGAGTTACGAACCTCGGGCCGGACGTTCAAGATCTCTACATTGAAAAGTTTGATAAGGACAACGCGCGACGTTACCTGACGCCCGACGGGTGGCGCGATGCTGAGATTCGCCAGGAAGTGATCAAGGTGCGCAAGGGCTTTGGTGACGCGACCACGGACACCCGGACACTCGACGTAACTGTCACGCGCCACGGCCCAATCATCCTGGAAAAGAATTCTGAACGGTACGCGTTGCGTTGGACCGCGCTGGATGCATCCTTGAACGAAGCCGGCGCATTCCTGCAGGCAAATCGCGCGCGCAACTGGAAAGAGTTTACTGCGGCGTTAAGCACCTACGGCGGGCCCACGCAGAATTTTGTTTACGCCGACGTTGACGGTCACATCGGTTATTACGGAGCGGGCAAAATTCCCATTCGCAAGAGCGGAGATGGCAGCGTCCCTTACGATGGATCGACGGACGCGGGCGAATGGACTGGCTGGATTCCCTTCGACAGACTGCCGCATGTTTTTGATCCACCGGCGGGAATTATCGTCACCGCAAATCAACGGGTGATCGGGGCTGACTATCCGTACTTCCTGACGCACCACTGGGCCCAGCCATATCGCGCACATAGGATATTCGACCTTCTATCGCAGAAGCCGAAGCTGACGTCAGATGACTTTCGCAGGATTCAAGGCGATGTTTATTCCATTGGCTTGGCTTCCTTTGCCCATGACAGCGCGAAAATACTCAAGCCGGCAGCAGCTGCTGACGATCAGAAGCTGCGCGATGCGCTCTCTGCCCTCGAAAAGTGGGACGGTGAAGTTAAGGCCGAGTCAGCCGCAGCGCTTTTGGCCTTTCAAATGCGCGCTGCTTTCCGCACGCGAGTATTGACGGCCGCGCTCGGCCCTGATCTGTACAAGCTCTACGAATGGCATAACTCTGAAATTATTCTGGATCGCCTAATGAGCGAACAGGCGAAGGAGTGGTTGCCGAAAGAATTCAATAGCTACGCAGATCTATTGAAAGCTTGTTACGTCGATGCCCGTCAGGCGTTAACGAAAGCCGCCGGCCCGGACGAATCAAAGTGGAAGTGGGGAGAGGTTTTCAAAATCCGCTTCAACCATTACCTGGCTTCGGCGCCGTTTGTCGGTCTCCAATTCGCGATCGCGCCGTTTCCTCAGAACGGTGTCGCCAGTCTCGGTCCCACGGTCAACGTAGGCAGCAGTGTCTCGATGCGCCTGATCGCCGACCCCAGCGACTGGGACAAGACTCAACACGGGATCACTCTGGGTGAATCCGGCCTTCCTTCAAACTCTCATTGGAAAGATCAACTTGACGACTGGCGCAACGTCACGCCGCGGGCATTACCCTTTACGAAGGCCGCCGTTGATAGCGCCGCAAAGGAAACACTCATCCTCGAGCCCACACGGCCATAATGGAGAGGTCAGTCCTCATGAGACTAGTAACCAACTGCGTGCCCGGTCGATCATGGCAGCCGTCGCACTGTGCTTTGCGGCTTTGCCGCAGCACCTCGCGGAAAGCCTTCGGCTTTCCGGCACATACCACTTCTTTTTTTGAGGCTATGCCTCGGAAGGCTCGGAGGCATAGCCTCCTTTGAGGTGTTAAGCATTGCCGGTAAGCCATAGGCTTGCCGCATTGTGCTGCGGCAGAGCCGCAACTTGGAATTCACCGCAAGTGGCACTGACTACGCCTCGACGATTCTTAACGCTGATGATGAAACCTCCTAACGAATCCTGGCGCCTCTTCGTCGCCATCGAGTTACCACCATGCGTGCGCCAGACGGTTCAGAATCACATCGATCACTTAAGACAAGCAGTTCCCGAAGCCCGAGCGAGTTGGGCCCGCGAAGAAAACGTCCATCTCACCATAAAATTTCTCGGCGACACGCCGGTTACGAAAGTCGAAGCCCTTTCGCAAGCTACCCAACGCGCAGCGCACCAGGTATCACCATTTGAACTGGTCATCGGCGATTGCGGCGCATTCCCACCCCGCGGCCAACCGCGCGTCCTCTGGATAGGAATCAAAGATCAGACAAATAATCTAACCAAACTCTACGGGGTCCTCGAAGACGAATGTGCAAACGTAGGTTTCGCCCGCGAAGGCCGACCGTTCCACCCACATTTCACGATTGCCCGCCTCCGCCAACCGCACGCCGCGCGCCGCCTCGCCCAACTGCACAAAGAGATCGGATTCAATCCGGTTCCCGTGAAGATCAGCGATGTATGCTTGGTTCGAAGTGAGTTGAAAAGCGAAGGTTCGAGATACACCGTGCTGTCCCGTCAGGAATTTCAATGAGACCGACGCCTCTAAGCCTGGAGCGCATGCATTACTGCCTGGTTTGCCGTGCGAGTTCGCGCTGTATGCTCAAGACAGACAGGAAGCCTGCGCACCGCGCAATGCGTCTGGGGATATTAGGGACGTGACATAAGCCTGCAGCGTTTGTATCATCCCGCATGATTCCCAATTGAGTTAACAGGTCTGTCGGTTCAAGTACAAAGCGGCGAATCGAGTGACAGAAAGGACGGTAGAATAAATGAGAGCGACCCAATCGTTACGACACCCAAGTCGTGTGGCCATTTTCAATACTGCTCTGCTATGCACCATATTTGCTTGCGTTGCGTTGCTCAACGTGCCGGTTGTTTCCTCAGGGGCACCGGCCCAGGCACAACGCGAATACGGGCATTCCGCTCCCGGCCAGACCGAATGCGAGCAGTTACGCAAGAACGTTCAGCAGCTCACCGCGGACGTGGATCAGCTCAAGCGAAAAGTTGCGGACCTCGACAAGTATCGGCAGATTGATTACCTGCGGGACTTGCTCATGAAAGAAGAGCAGCGAGCGGAGGCTTTGCAGGCTCAAATACAGGATCTCATCGAGAAGGAGTCGCCGCTGCAAACGCGTATCGATCAACTTGACGAGCAACTGCGCCCTGAAAATATTGATCAGGCTCTGGCCGGCGTCGGATCGATGAGGCCGGAAGAAGCGAAGGATGCGTTGCGCCGCCGGCTCGGTAATGAAAAGCGACGGGTACAGGCTCAATTAGATTTGCTGCATCAAAGCCAGACCCGACTCCAGGCTTCATTGGCCACGGCCGACATGTCGATTCTACGTCTGCGCCTAAGACTCAGCGAAGCTACGCGTCCTTAGGCGATTTTCAGCACGACAGTCACTAGCAGCTCGAGCCAAGTCCACAAAAAAAGGGACCCCCGAACGGTGTCCATTCGAAACTGAATTGAATGGTCGGGGCGAGAGGATTCGAACCTCCGACCTCTCGGTCCCGAACCGAGCGCTCTACCAGGCTGAGCCACGCCCCGAACTAACAGGTTTGGATTCTATGTGACCATGGAGGCACTGTCAAACCTGCCGGCTTTTTTTTTGGTCCTCTCGGAGGTGCTTGATGTGACGCCAAACCCACCAGGCAACCGCTAAAACGAGAACAATTCCGATGATGAAATCGAATCGGTGAAACAAAGTCTTGAGCGTCGGATCTTTGTCCCACTTCTCACCGAGCCTTTGTCCTACATACGCCAGACCAATGCACCAGGGCAGCGATCCGGCGAAGGTATAGATCACGAACTTTTTTAAGTTCATTCGCGCTACGCCCGCCGGGAACGCGATGAACGTGCGAATCGCCGGCAATAAGCGGCTGGCGAATACAATTACTTCGCCGAAGCGAGCAAACCATCGATCAGCCAGGTCAAGGTCGTGACGCGATACCAGCAGATAACGACCGTACTTCTCAATCAGCGGTCTGCCGCCGTACACCCCCACCCAATATGCGACGAGCGATCCAACTACACACCCGAAGGCCCCAGCCACTCCCACAGCCCAGAGATTGAATCGACCGGTGTAAACCAAATAGCCCGAAAAGGGCATGATGATTTCTGAAGGCAGCGGAATGCATGCTGATTCGATGGCCATCAGCAGGACTACTCCCGCATAGCCAAGCCGGGAGATCGTGGCCACGATGAAGACTGAAAGCAGTTCGATGATCTTGCCAATCATTTTCGGATCGCTCGCTACTAATTCAGGGACCAGCCGTGCTGGCCAATCAATGGTACAAACTGACAAGGTCCATGCTCTTCGACCCGATGCCCGCCTTCGGTCCTGATCACGCGGACGAGTTTTTGTGACTCGCGTGTTTCTCCGATCGGAATGACGAGACGTCCGCCGGTTTTCAATTGAGCTATTAAAGGATCGGGAATACGCGGGCCGCCGGCGGCCACCAAAATCCCGTCGTAAGGACCGTAGGCATTCCAGCCCAGCGTACCATCGAAAGCTTTAACCGTAGCATTGTGGATTCCCAGCTCACGTATGCGGCTCTGGGCCTGGCGGGCCAGTTCGCCGATGCGCTCAATCGAGTAAACCTGCGACGCCAGTTGCGCCAGGATGGCCGTTTGATAACCTGAGCCGGCGCCAATTTCCAGCACACGGCTTTTTTTATCCAACTCAAGTAACTCAGTCATGCGCGCTACGATGAACGGTTGCGAGATCGTCTGATTGAAATCGATCGGCAGCGCGTTATCGTCATAGGAACGCCCGCGCAACGCTTCCGTGACAAAGAAGTGTCGCGGAACGCTGCGCATGGCCTCCAAAACTTTTGGATCGCGGATCCCATAGTGCTCGCGCAAGCGTTCAACCATGCGCTCGCGCGGAATGCGATACTCGGCTTGGAGTGCGCTTGGCCGTGATGGTGTCGAACTCAAGTTTTTAGCGCAAGGAAGGTCGTGGCTATCGTTGTTAACTGTGCAAGAGTTCAGAAGACGCCAGGTAATTCCAGGACCCTATTTCCGTTAAGGCTCCGTGATCAGTCATGTCGCTCTTCAGCGGAGTGATCGAGACATAGCCGTCTTCTATCGCTCGATAATCCGTTCCGTCTTCTGCGTTGGAACGGAAATATTTTTCACCGATCCAAAAGTAGGGCTTGCCGCGTGGATCTATGTGTTCAGTGATCACCGGCCTGGCATTTTTAATGCCCTGGCGAGTTAGTTTCACGCCCTTGATCTCCCCCGGTGGAACGTTCATGTTGAGCAGCGTTCCTTCGGGCAGGCCTTCGTTCAGGATCTTTCTGACAGCAAGCAGAGCAAAGCGAGAGGCCTCGGTAAAATCAAAGTTCTCGCGCGCGACCAGGCTTACGGCGATTCCCGGAACGCCCAGGATCGTCGCCTCGAGAGCGCCTGCTACGGTGCCTGAATAGGTCGCGTCATCTCCCAAATTCCCACCGTGATTAATTCCCGACACGCAAACGTGAGGTAGTTCGTCCTCCTTCAGAATCTGATGAAGCGCCAGCGTCACACAGTCTGTGGGCGTTCCGTCTACCGTCCAATGACGATCATCGATTTGGCGAATCCGGAGCGGCCGCGACAGCGTTAAGCTGTGCGAGGCGCCGCTCATCTCGGCCGCCGGAGCGACGACGAATACATCGCCGATCTCGTGCAAGGCTTTCTCAAGCTTTACTAAACCGTCGGAATGGATTCCGTCGTCGTTGGTTAATAAGATGCGCGTCATCGCTTGCTCAAATAACGGATCAGTTCGCGGCTTTGCACACGTGCGCCCGCCGCTTAAAAAAACGCTTTACCGAACCCCACTTTTAGTTGTGAACAACCTGGTGAGTCTCGTGATCTTAAGGCCGCAGGACTACTACCTTGCGCCGACGGGACGCGGCCTCGGGCGGCCCTTTTTCTTATTGCGTTTGCGAGCTAAAGCGGACTTGAGTTTTGCCTTCTGACCCGGAGGCATGAAAAACGCGTGCTTCTTTGCGTCCTTAATTATCTCCTCAGTCATCACCTTGCGCTTAAAACGGCGCAATGCGCTCTCAATCGACTCGCCCTGGTTAACTGTCACTACTGCCATCTATTTCTCCACTAATCAGTTTTTGATCTTCCCGGTTTTTCGAATCCCTATTTAACACGTCCTCCTGCACCACGGTCAAGCAGGCAACGGAAACCCCGCGAACAGTCAGACCATTCGCGGGGCACGCGTCAAACTCTGAATCCAAGCCTATGCCGAAACAACAGCTACGTCCTTCTTGCGACTCAAGCCCTGAATTTTGACGGGCTTGTCACCATTGTCCGACTTGATCTCTTGCTGCTTGAGCACCATTTCCTGATAAAGCTTGCGCATCATGACGGTTTCTTCATGCGCCGTCTTCGGACCTTCCATGTGCGGCTTATTCGGCCGCGCCAGATCCACTTCATTCAGTTTCAGACCGTGAGTCGGATCTGCCAGCTGCACAGTTTTGCCACCGGCAAAAATCTCGTGTCGTCCATGCTCGTCATACCATTTAGCTACCGTCGCGTTCTGGTGCATGTGCTCGATAATGTTGCGCCACCCAATACCCGTGTTGTAAGCGCAGAAGCTAATCTCCCCTTCCTGGGTACCGTAAGGGATAATGCACATTTCTGTGCGACGGAAATCGTAGTTGAACAAATCCTGAAACCACATGCCGGCGATAAACAGGAAGTTCCAACGATCGGAGCGCCGCTTCTCGATGTCCTCAGTACTACGGTCACCACCGACTTTCCCGTAGTCCTTTCCGGTCAACCCAAACGACTTGTCGAACTTCTTAAAAAGCTCATAAAGGTTGAATTGGGACGGCGCCATCTTGGGCTTGTAATGCTTCAAGAGCGCCAGTCCCATCATAACGTTTGACGCCCATTTACCCCGCGCTGCATCGGTAATCTTCCGCATATCTTTGACCAGCCCCGGGATGTTGAGGAACGCTGGTACCGGACTCATTTCCTTGGTTTCTTTGTCGATCATCACCGCCGTCCCGACGCCACAGTTGGGGTGGCAACCGCAGGAGACCTGGCCCCATTCAGAGTTCGGTCCGTGAACAAGATCAGCAAAATCTGCGAAGGCGCCCATCAACGACAGCGGAAACCAATCACGCGTCGGTTCCGTAATGCCGACCTGGTTTTTGACATCGTGAGCCAGATGAGAAAGCGTGTAGCGCTGCTGTAGACGCCGTTCAGGTGTAATCGCTTCATCACGGCCCGTAAACGAGACAGGTTGGAAGGAAAGAAACGCGATCTTCTTCGGATTATCCAAAGCGAACCGAATAATTGATCCGACTTGATCGTTGTTGATGCCGTTTACGAGTGTCGTGACCAGAACAATCTCAACGCCCGCCTCATGGAGGTTGTTAATCGCCCGCAGCTTCACATCGAAAAGATTGCCCACCTGGCGATGGCTATTCGCATCGTTTCCAATACCGTCGAATTGGAAATACACATAGCGCAACCCAGCTTCTGCCGACTGCTGGCAGAACTCTTTGCTCTTTGCGAACTCGATTCCATTTGTGGCTGCCTGGACCGAGTTATACCCAACCTTGCGCGAATACTTAATCGCTTCGATGAAGTGCGGCGAAATCGTTGGTTCACCTCCTGAAAACTGCACCGACATCTGGCGACGCGGTTTGATAGAGATTGCGTTGTCCAGAATCTCTTTGATATCGTCCATGCTCAATTCATGCACAAACCCTACTTGGTTAGCGTCCATGAAGCACGGATCACACATCATATTGCAGCGGTTTGTAAGATCCACGGTCAGCACGGCGCCGCGGCCATACTTAATCGTACTTGTACCGTGATTGTGAAGCTTCTCATCGTTATGGGCAGGAATGTCGCGACCGGGAAACATTGCCTCGATATGCGTCAAGAATTTCGAGTCGATGGCCATCATATCCTCGAAATGCCCGTGAATTGGGCAATCCTTTACCATCCAAATCTCGCCATTACGCTCGATGATCTGCGCCTTAATCTCCCCAACCTTTTCATTAAGTAGAACCGAAACATCCTGCTTGCCGCTAAGAATCTCCTCCCGCGCTTCAATGACGCAGTTCGGACATAGCGAGTCCGTTACACGAGGCCAGCCCAGCGTCGGCTTCGTCTTCTGCCACGATTTCAGCAAGGGCTTGTCGGACCACTTAGGCGTAAACGATGGATTTGTCTTGTACTTATTAAATACTTGAATTGTGTCGAACAGCCCACCCGCCATCGCGGTCAGACCACGCTCGGCATATCTGATAACTTTCATAAAAGTCCCCACTCCAACCTGAGATTCCGCGGATACAAATAACCGAAAAACCCGCCGCAATGTCTGTGCCATCCACGCCCTATCCCTTAACCCTATGATGGCAACCGTGTTAGCTGTCAAAGCTATTCCGCCCTGTCCCCTCGCGCCGTGTCATCGCAACCCAAAGGCTGAGCCGCGGACTATTTCGACTCGCACGCTGGGCCGCGGAATTTCCTTGGTCGGATCGAACCTTTTCCGCGCAAGAATCGACAATCGACGACCGTCGCCATTTCCGTTCGCCCGCCGTACGCCGATTTAAGCGCTTAATCAACGCTACCTGATGTAACTGTTGAGCTTAGCTTGCTGAATTGTTGCAAAGAAATGATATTGCCTCAGATCGGCTCAAGTGCTAAAGTCGGCCGAACTTGCGGTAAAGCGTTGCGGCGCAAGGAATTGAAAGGATCGCAGGCACCGTATCTTGGGTATTGATCAATCAAGAGCGGTTTATATAGTGGTTAGGCGGTTTTAAACGCAGAGTCTCAGGAGCCCCAAGGAGAACAGGAGATGCAGCCAAAATCCTCCGTCACCGCACGAAGCTTGCGCGAATCTCACGCAAGCGTCACAGCGCGAAGAAAGATGGCGTCGCTGCGCGTTCTGATGCAGCGACGGCGGCTTCGACGAATCGCACAACTCTGCGCTAATAACTCGGCCATTTTCGCCGACCTTTCGGCAGAATCGACTCCTGCTGGACCTAGCCGTCGGTGAGGTATCTCGTTTCAATCAAATCTGAGGGTTGGAAGCTGATATCGGTTTTTCGACGATGAGTAAGCGAAGCGAACGTTAATCTGAGCGACAAGGTAAGACGATACTGAGGAGGTGTTCCTTGAACAGAGTAGGAAATACTTACCGGCTTAGCGGTCGACAAATAAGCCAAAGAGTTGCCGCGCAAGCGATTCCAACCCTTCCTATCCGAGAGCTTTCTCGCGATTTGTTTCCGGCAACGCTTAGCTGGTTGCGGGTTATTCCTTCGTGGGTTTTTCTCGCAATGATACTTTTGGCTACCTTGGGAATTTGCTCAACAGTAATCGTGCGTTCCAGGGCTGAGCTGAAGGCCTCCACGCTTGAGTATAGTCGGATGGGCTCTGAAATCACTTCCATGCGTCGCTCAAACAGCTCTTTGCAAGTGGAGATCCGCCGCATCGCAAGCGACCCAGGCACAATAGAGTGGGCCGCGAGAGAGCGACTCGGAATGGTGAGGCCGAACGACATCATTGTGCCCTTAGAATCATTTCCAGCTTCAAACTTTGGAACGCTCTCGTTCGTCCGCTAATAGCATCCGCTTTACCCTGCTGCTGAGTCCACGAAGTCCGGGTCCTTCCGTAATCGCGCGGCTGTTGGCATTATCACAGCCGCGCCCCCTTCTTCGAGCTTCGGACAAATCCAACCTCAGATGATTTCTCAAGCAGACCGGCGCCGCTCGGATTGACACACCTAATACCATCAACTAATATCCGACCAATCAATTACTTTTGTCAGTAAGCGGCGAGGGCGTCACCTTTCGTCAACGAACCTGGACGATGCAAGAGATCAAAGAAGCCTCTTCCGAAGACCAAGCCAAGGAACGCTGGGAAGAAGAGGTTTTGAACCCATCTCTGAAGCGTCACCGTGAGCGTAAACCCAATTTCCAGACCGTTTCTCTCGAAGAGATCAACCGTCTCTACAGTCCCTCCGATGTTGCCGACATCGATTTTGACCGTGACGTCGCGTTTCCAGGTCAGTTCCCCTATACGAGAGGCATTCATGCGACGGGCCATCGCGGCAAACTCTGGACAATGCGTCAATTTGCCGGTTTTGGCACTCCCGAAGAGACAAACGAGAGATTCAAATACCTTTTGCGAGAAGGCCAGACTGGCCTCTCAGTGGCCTATGATCTGCCCGCGCTGATGGGCTACGACGCCGATTCCCCGCTCTCGGAAGGCGAGGTCGGAAAATGCGGCGTGGCAGTTTCTTCTCTCGCTGATATGGAAGCTCTGTTTGACGGAATTCCCCTCGAAGAGGTGACAGTTTCACAGACAATTAATGCGCCGGCATCCGTCTTCCTCGCCATGTACCTGGTTGTCGCTGAGAAGCAAGGTGCAGATTGGAAGAAGATCTCAGGCACGCTGCAAAACGACATTCTCAAAGAGTACATTGCACAGAAGGAGTGGATTTATCCAATTCGCTCCGCCATGAAGCTGGTCATCGATACCTTCGAATTCTGTACTCAACATGTTCCCCGGTACAACCCGGTTTCTGTAAGCGGTTATCACATTCGCGAGGCCGGCGCGACTGCGCTACAGGAGCTCGCGTTTACTTTACGTGACGGAATCGAATACGTCGAATGGGGCATTCGAGCCGGGCTCGATCTTGAACGTTTCGTACCGAGGATTTCCTTTTTCTTTAACGCTCACAACGACTTCTTTGAAGAGATCGCCAAGTATCGCGCGGCGCGCCGGATCTGGGCGCGAGCGATGCGCGATCGCTTCGGCGCGCAGACCGAGCGGACAATGCAGATGCGTTTTCACACACAGACAGCCGGTGTATCTCTGACTGTGCAGCAGCCCCTGAACAACATCGTGCGGGTTGCGATCCAGGCGCTTGCCGGAGTACTGGGCGGCACGCAATCGTTGCACACCGATGCTTTCGACGAGGCGCTGTCTCTGCCCACGGATCGTGCTGCCCTAATCGCCCTGCGAACTCAACAAATAATTGCCGAAGAGACTGGCGTTGCCAATACGGTCGATCCACTGGGCGGTTCGTACTTTGTCGAAGCGCTAACGAACAAGCTGGAAGATGGCGCCCTGGATTACTTCGAACGTATCGACAGCATGGGTGGCATGGTTGAGGCGGTCGAAAAAGGATTCCCGCAACGCGAGATTCAGGAATCTGCTTATCAGTATCAGAAGGCCCTGGAACGTGGCGATCAAACGATTGTCGGAGTGAACAAGTACGAAATGAAGGGCCAGGGACAGGAAGTCCCGACCATGGTCATTGATGAGTCGGTGCGCGAGCGACAACTCGACCGCCTGGAACGAACCCGGGCAAAGCGAGACAAGGGCGCGGTTGCCATAGCCCTTGACTCCTTAAGGATGGCCGCGCAAAGAGGTGATAACACTATGCCGGCCACGATCGAAGCGGTCCGCGCTTACGCCACGCTCGGTGAAATCTGCTCCGCTCTTCGGGACGTCTATGGCATCTACGAAGAGCCCGCGATCTAAATTGAAAGGGGACCGCCCTCAACTCATCTGAATCGTTTTCGGCGGTCTTTATTACCCCTTAAGTAAGATAGGTGAAATGAGCGAAAAGAAGATTCGTGTTCTGGTTGCCAAACCCGGCCTCGACGGTCACGACCGCGGCGCCAAAGTGATCGCGCGCGCATTGCGCGATGCCGGCATGGAAGTCATCTACACCGGCCTGCGCCAGACTCCGGAGATGATCGCTGCGGCTGCCTTGCAGGAAGACGTTGACGCGGTCGGAGTTTCGATCCTCAGCGGCGCGCATAACACGCTGTGCCCGCGCATCGTTTCGTTGCTGCGCGAACAAGGGATGAAAGACACTCTGGTAATTCTGGGTGGCATTGTTCCGCAGGAAGACATCGCCAAACTTAAAGAGCAAGGCGTCGCCGAGATCTTTCTTCCCGGCACCTCAACCCAGGACATCGCGAAGTTCATTCGCGAAAATGTCCGCCCGCGCACCTGAGTCTCAAAACAAGGGAGACGTGACCACGGTTCACGCTTCACGCCTTCTTCAGGAAGCGTTCAATTCCCTTCCGACAATCTTCCGCCATCCTGGCGATTACGTTCGTATCGACTCCGAACTCGAGCGCATCCTTGAAAGTCATCGCATCGCTTTCATAGAACAATCGCTTGGACAAGCCGACCGCCGATTGGCTGACTCTCTCGAATTGGTGTGCAAACACATCGAGTTCGTCGTCAAATGCTTCGTTGTCCAAAACCCGATTGACTAAGCCGTAGGTAGCAGCTTCATCAGCGCCAATCTCCGCGCCCAGTGTCAAAAGCTCGAAGGCCCGCTTTTCGGAAGTATTGCGGCGCAGAATCGCCATCACCATCGCCGGGACAAATCCGATCTTCACCTCGGGAAAACCAAAGCGCGCCGTGCGTGATGCCAGGACCATGTCGCATGCCAGCGCTAGTCCGCACCCTCCGGCCAACGCGCGTCCCTGCACCGCCGAGATCACAGGAACACGCACCGCACGAATTAGCAGAAAAAGTTCCATTAGAGATCGCGCGTCTTCCAGATTCTCGGCCACCGTAGCCGTCGAAATCTTTTGCAACGCTGCCAGGTCGGCGCCTGAACAGAAGTCCTCTCCAGCACCCGACAAAAGAACTACCCGCACGCCTTCAGTATGATCGGCGCGACGCAGAGCTTCTTTGAGCCCGGCAATCAACTCGTCGTTGAGCGCATTTCGCTTCTCGGGACGGTTCAGCGTGATTCGCACGATGCCGCCTTCAACTGAATACAGAATCGTTGCGTTGTCTTGCGTCATGTCTTTCCTAATTTGCCGTTTCACCGTTCGCGAGAAAGCGAAGCAAGGCTTCATTCACTTCCTCGACGGCCTCATTCTGCACCCAATGCGCACTGTCGGGAATTCTAAGTTCACTATACGGAGCGTCGATGAACCGGTTAAGGCCGCGCACAGTCTCAGGCAAAATGGCTTGATCCTGCTCGCCGTAGATAAACAGCGTCGGGACCCGAATGCGGCCATCGTCTTCTCTGGGTGTCTCAACTCCGCCACGGAATAACGACTTAAAGACGTTCGCCCGATAGTAATTGAGCCCGGGGCGGTCAAAGCCCCCGGCTGGCGCAATGCTTCCTTGTAGGCTTCGATGTCCTCATCCGTGAAAGCATCGCTCCTAACGCTGGTCTCCCTATACATCTTGGCTATTCTGGCGAAATCATTCGCGCGCGCCCAGGATTCGGGCAGACGCGGTAATTGAAAGAAGAACATATACCAACTGCGTCGCAGCTGCCGCAAAGTGAAGTTCGCTCGCCAGGCTGCCGGCGGCGGGACCTGCATGGCCACCAATCTGGAAACAAGTTCGGGATGTCTTTGAGCGAGGGCCCAGGCCACGCCGGCGCCCCAGTCATGAGCCACAATCGCAGCCTTGTCCTTCCCGAAATAGCGAATCAGGCCGACTACATCCTCGACGAGAAATTCTATGCGATAGTCCTGCACTCGAGCCGGCTTGTCGCTGAGATTGTAGCCGCGCATGTCCGGGGCGATAACGTGATATCGCTGGCCGAGCACCGGCAACTGATGTCGCCACGAATACCAACATTCCGGAAAGCCATGAAGGAGGATTACCAGATCATCACCCGTGCCGCACTCGGCATAATGCAAGCGTACGTCACCAACATTTGCGAAACCGTGTTGGATAGCGAACTCGCGCTCAGGCTTCATGGTGATCACACAGACCAGATCATCGCTAGAGGGCCAGATCTCTGGCTTCCTCGTCCGGAACGTCAATCTTCATCCTGAGGAGAGCGGTGGAAAAAGTCTTTCCCTGCGCGTCGGTCATAAGGGATACAGTACCGCCCCCTCCGAGACTCTCGTGCAGCAGAAAATTGAGTGCGCCGAGATTAGGCAACTCGAATCGCTCAACTTCCCCTTTGCAGATACCTCGGAAGTGTTCCTTGACGCGTTCGGCAGTCACTTCGCGGACCAGCACCGGATAGAACTCATCACGCAAGGCTATCAAACCCACGTTGGCTGTATCGCCTTTATCGCCCGAACGCGCATGAGCGAGTTTGGTTAGTTGAATTTGCATTTCTTTTCTGCCGTCTCCCTCTCCCTCTGGGAGAGGGTTGGGGAGAGGGCTTGAGCTAGAACAGTCTCAATCTAATGTTGTCCTCGGCAAACACGACTGCATGATTGAGAAAAACACTCCGCCCTATGCTTCGCACCCTCTCCCCTAACCCCTCTCCCAAAAGGGAGAGGGGAATAAAACCTCAGTAATCCATCACACTTCAAGTATCTCAACGTGCGACGTGATCTCACTCTTCGGAATCAGCGCCGGCCAGTAGGCAACTATCTCCTCAACCTTGGGCCGCCCACCGGCAAAACCAGTCACACCGGGTGGCCCGGTCAATACCAAGGGCGCGATCTCTTTCGTGAATCTCTCGACTGCCGTGCGATTTTCACTGCGCACGCCGACGCGCAATTGAACTTCCGGCAAGTCCGGCGAAGGTTCCCCAGCCAGTGGGCCGTGCGTCGCATTTGCGCCGACAAATTCCGTCAGGATTTCATCAAACTTCAACCCCAGACGATCCAGACGTGAGCGCAGTATTCTGTCTGCGGCCCACGCCTTGTCGTAGGCGTCCGGCCACGAGTAGACGAGCGTGCCCACAGCTTTGTAGCCGGCTGAATAACTGATCGACACCTTGTAAGTGTCGGTTGCCGGCCGTCCCTCGATTCCGAACACACGAACGCGATCGCGACCTTCGTACTCGAGCCGCACGGTGGTGAAGTCCGCCACGCAATCGGGCGTGATGTAGGAATGCGGATCGCCCATCTCGTAAACCAACTGTTCTTTGATCGACGGAATAATGACCCAGCCACCGGTGCGTTCGTGTTTCGTTACGACAAAAGTGCCGTCGGGCGCTACCTCGACGATGGGAAAACCAACATTGGCGAGATTGGGAATGCTGCGCCATTCATACTGACAATTACCACCAGTGCATTGCGCGCCGCATTCAATGATGTGACCAGCGATAGTCCCGGCTGCCAGACGGTTCCAATCATCCGCGGCCCAGCCAAATTCGTGAATCATCGGCGCCAGGGTCAATCCAGTATCAGTGGCGCGTCCCGTAATCACGATCTGCGCACCGCGATTCAGAGCCTCCACCATCGGCGCCGCGCCCAGGTAAACGTTCGCGCTTTGAATTCGTTCGCGCACCGTAGACAACGCGGCGCCAGTGTCCATGTTGCGCAGCTCGACTCCACGACTGAGGAGTTCGTCCAGTTTCCCCATGATGTCGTCGCCGGTAACAATGCCAATGCGAAGTTTGCCTGCCAGGCCAAGCTCGAGAGCGACGTCTCGCACCGCTTTCGCGCAACCCTCAACGTTCACGCCACCGGCATTCGCAGTCACTCGGATATTCCGTTTGACACAAGCGGGCAGAATCTGCTTCATCAAAGGCACAAAGTCGCGCGCGTACCCGGCATTGGGATCGCGGGCCTTCTGCTTCTGCATGATCGACATCGTGACCTCAGCCAGATAGTCGAGCATCAGATAGTCGATGGGCCCGCCTTCCACCTGGCGCACGGGTGCGTCGGGCAAGTCGCCCCAGAATCCCTGACCGGCGGCTATGCGAATCTGCTCTCTCATTTCTTTGGATCGCGTTCGTCCAGTTTACAGAACAAGACACGGGAAGACCCAACGCGGACAGAAAGGCGATTCGGTTATCCGATCGCGTAATTGCGTCCAATCTGTCTCGCCGTGTCCCCGTGTCTCTGTTCGCGAAACTCGGAACTAAGACTACATCTTCTTTGGCGGTGGCGGCGTGCCTGTCTTCGCTTTGACCTTAGTTCTATGTTTCCGCGGCTTCATCTTCATCGCGCCGCCGCCTGAAGTGAACGAAATCTTCTGCGGCTCACCAGGTACGCTCGTCAGGGTTAGCCTGTCGCCGACCTTCTTGGCGCGCAGTGACATCGCCGGGAGGGCCGCGGGCGGATTCGGCCCGGGCGGTGGCGGCGTTAGGTCACCCATCATCACGGTGACCGCGGTATAGCCGCACGTGGTGACGGCCGTGATGCGTCCTGAATGCGTGTCTGAGCCGGCCGCCATCGTAAAGTTATTGCCCGTGATGGTCAGCGTCGCATCCATAGCCGCCTCGTCGCCATGCTTGACCTTGCCGGTATAGGTGCCGGAGAGATCCGTTTGCTCCTGCTGCGTCGGATCGCAACGACCCGTCTTCTTTGGAGTCATGGCCATTGGGGGCTGGCTGGTCTCGGTCGGGAGGGCCGTATCAGTCGCATCGGCCGCAGGCTTACGTTTGGCCTTGTGACGCCGCGGTTTCCTCTTCGTAGCGGTGTTAGTATTGGCAGCCTTGGGAGCCATCGTCGTCGACGAGTTCGTATTCTGCGCGGATACTACCAGTCCCGCGCTGGCCAGCGCCGTCATCGCGACCACTGCTAGTCCCAGAACGAAAAGATAGATGGTACTCTTTCTCACGTTTGTTCTCCTTTGTTGTATTCGCGCACGTCCGAATAGAGCATGTACGCGCTTTTTCAATCGTCCTACCCTGCGCTCCAGCGTTCGCGCCGTTGCGCCTTGGCAGTTCGGAGTTCCGCCTTTAGGCGGGTTTTTGTAATTTAAGAGCGCCTGAAGGCGGAACTCCAAACAATCGGTCCTTTGCGTGAACTGTTTTCTTCCGTGTAATTCGCGGAATCTGTTTTTGCTTCTCGGTGTGAACTGTTTTACGCCAAACCCGCCGGCAATACAAACTGCCCCAGATGCGGACCCGAATAATTCAAGCTGAGACGTAAGGCAAGCTCCAGCGCATCTCGAGTACTTTCGGGGGCGATTACAGCATCAACAAACCCGCGCCCCGCGGCGTACTTCGCATCCAGATCGCGCTCGTAAGTCTGCCGCACCTTCTGCATTTCCATTTCGAGATCTGCATTTGGTTCCTGACCGCTCTTTTTCAGTCGCTCAAGCTCACTGCCAAATACTGCCTGCACGGCGGAATCACCCTCCATCACGCCCATGCGTCCGGTGGACCAACTGAAAATGAAATCAGGATCGAAGCCCTGCCCAGCCATCGCGTAGTACCCGGCGCCCGACGCGTGATTCACGGTCAAGACGATCTTGGGAACTAATGCAGTCGCCATCGCTTCGACAAAACGAGCGCCGGCACGAATAATCCCCGAGTGCTCGGCCTCCGATCCCACCATGAATCCGGACACATCCTGCACGAACAGCAACGGAGTCTGATGCCGGTTACAGGTGTCGATGAAGTAGGCAACTTTCTCAGCCGATTCGGTATAGATGATACCGCCAAATTTTGGCGAGCCGCCCGCCGGGTCGCGAAACATGCCGCGGTTGTTGGCAATCACGCCCACCTGGATCCCGCGAATGCGGGCATGGCCGGTAATGATCTCTTTCGCGTAATCCGCTTGAAACTCATCCAGATGCCCTTTATCGAAGATGCAATCCAGCAGCTCGTGCATGTTGTAAGGTTGGCGATGATCTTCAGGAATGATGTCGTAGATATTCTCCAGAGGAGTTTTGGTGGGAACGCTTTCGGTAATCGAGACTGCGCCCTGCGTCTTCGATGGTAACTCTGAAATAAACTCACGAATCTTCGCGATGCACTCTTCATCGTCCTTGACTCGATAATGGGCTACCCCCGAAAGTTCGTTATGAGTGCGAGCGCCACCGAGAGTTTCATTGTCGATCGTCTGGCCAGTCGCACCCTTAACCAGATTCGCACCGCCCAGACCCATGAACGAAGTGCCTTCGACCATGATGATGATGTCCGAGAGTGCCGGCAGGTATGCGCCGCCCGCGATGCATGGTCCCATCACCGCGGCAATCTGCGGCACTTTCAAGTATCGCCGCATGATCGAGTTGTAATAGAAGATCCTCGACGCGCCATACTGTCCGGGAAAGACGCCGCCCTGATAAGGCAGATTCACGCCTGCCGAATCAACCAGGTAGATGATCGGCACATGCGAGCGCATCGCGATCTCCTGCGCGCGCAGAATCTTCTTGATCGTTTCCGGCCACCACGACCCCGCTTTCACCGTCGCGTCGTTCGCGACGACGACTACTTCACGCCCATTGACTCGACCGATCGTCGTCACCACCCCCGCCGCCGGCGCGCCGCCCTTGTACTCGTCGTAAGCAACCAGCAAACCTATTTCCTGCTTATAGGAATCTTTGTCAAGAAGAAGATCGATTCGCTCACGCGCAGTTAGCTTATGAGCCTTGTGCTGCTTCTCGATCTTATCCGGACCGCCACCGAGACGAAGCTTTGCTTCGAGCTCGCGCAGTTCTTCGGTTAACTTCCTCAGTCGCGAGTGCTGCGCATTAGGTTCCGAGGATAAAACTTCTGATCTCTGACTTCTGATCTCTGACTTCTGAGGTTCAGCGGCAGACGAGTCCGCCTTAGCGACCCTGGATAGCGGCCTCACCTTGAATCCGGATGTGGACACAACTTCAGACTTCATCTCAGCCATCTCGGCATGCGCCTCGCGTGGACGATCAACTTTTACTAGTGTGAATAGCTTGGAGTGAAAATATCACAGATCAAAGCTCAAGGTCATCCAGGATCAAGACCGCAAATTCGGTCACGCGTCGCATCGACTGGTTGGTTGGCATCTGCTTGTTTGAGGCTAACCGCCGTGCTATCGTCCTTGTCATGAAGAGCCTTGCCGAGATTGAAGCTGCCGCCGACTCGCTGCCGCCTGAGCAGAAGGAGCGGTTGCTTCGCTTTCTTGCCGAGCGTTTGCGTCAACAGGCGGCGCCGTCAACACCCTCGGCCCCGGTATCCCGCAGCAAACGCGGATTTCCCATATCCAAAGGGCGTCTGCCTTTTACTTCCGCAGACGTTAGTCACATAGATTCCGAAGCAGACCCATCCGGTAATGTGATTGTTAGACGGTAATGTTCTGGTCGCCATTGCGATTGACACCCACGTATTTCATGTGCGGGTTCGCCAATGGTTCGATTCGTTATCAGAGCCGTTCGCCACTTGCGCGATCACTGAGGGTACGCTCTTGCGTGTTCACATGAAGCTTGCGGAAGATACTAGTGCGGTCGCAGCTTGGGCAGTGCTGGAGGGTATTCATCAAATGCCCGATCATGTTTTCTGGAATGACGGATTCAGTTACCAGGAAGTCCCCCACGCAGGATTGGTTGGTTTGACGCAGGTGACTGATGCCTGGTTGGCGGAATTGGCCCGGCGTCGTGACGCTAAACTCGCAACTCTGGACACTGCACTTTCGGCCCTGCATCCAGATGTGGGCTTTCTGATTCCATCATAAGGAGTCTGCTGGCTGCGCCGCCCGGCTCACCAAGGTTGATCAGTGAATTCGCAATCGTAGACCTGTTACGCATCTCAAACCCATTCATCGCGCAGCCTTCTCACATACTCGTCTCCGTCGACACCGCTGCGAGATATCTTTGCCCAGACCATGAGGTTCCAGAATGCTATGGCGCTGTCCAACGTCGTCGCCGTTTTACAATCCACTCCCTGCAAAGGCCAGATGTTGTATCCTTGGGCCTACAACGATTCTTTCCGCTTCACGAAACCAGTTGAAAGAGCCCGGAGCAACCATGAGCGATCCAATACTTGACTCCACGACGCACCCACGGGAAAAGCCGGTATTACTACAACCCGACAATCACGGCAAGAATTATGAGGCTCTGTTCGTCCAGATCGACACAGGCGAGATCAAACTGCCGATGTTCCAACGCGAGTTCGTATGGGAGAAAGAAAGGTCGACCAAGCTTATCGACTCCATTCTCAAGGTTCCCTTTCTCGCTTACAACCATGTTGGCGATCAGGTTCGGCTCCTTGTCTTTCTGATATTCCTCCAAATACTCCTTGGGAAAAAATGATGATAGTTGCGACTAGTAGCAATCTTGAGGTTGCTGTTGTCTAACACAACCACGTCGCTAGTATCGAATGTACTACCGATGGCGAGCCTTCCCCGACAGTCGGGCCAAATGCCCCCGGGGAACTGGATGTGCGACTTTGCCAATAGCAGCATAGTCTGCAAAAGGTCCGCAGAAAGGCAACGATGCGGAGAATGATCTAAGGGTAGTCCAGGAGAACCCCAGCGTTTTATTTGACATCTCTGACCAGTGGGAATATTTTGCTAGCATTCTACGTTGCTAATGAAGCAGCTACTTTTGTTAGGCTATATAGACCAAGCTGATTTTGCTTAAAAACCGGTATCAGAGGGGGGAAAATGTCAACAACTAACGGCTGGGATCTTGTATGCGGGTTCAATCAGGACTATCTGAGCGCGTTGGGCGCTTACCTTTACGCTAGCGGCAAATTTCCCCACGGTTACCAATCGGGTGCCTATGATCTGACCCTTGAGCCGCCCGATTTGACGATATCCGCCGACTCACCGAATACCATTGCCTTCAAGGTCAGCTTTGAAGGCACTCAGGCCGGCAAGCCGATGTCGGGATATGTGAACATGGCGGTGGATCTCTCCAAGGTAGCGATTGATTATGTGAACCAGCCATCCTACCTTCAACTGGGCGGTAACTCATCCGATTACGCAGACTGCGGCAACCTGGATTCCTTCAACAGTCAGGGCTGCACGTTGGAAGCCTGGATCAATACTTCGGTGAAGACCGCTCAGAACATCCTGGTCTTCGATGGCGGCTCTCCATCTCTATCAATGAACAATAATCGTCTGACCCTAAACTGGGACGGCGCCAATTTGTCCACGGATGGGACCGACATCTCAGATGGCAACTGGCATCATGTGGCGGCCGTGGTCAATAACAATGAGATAACGTTTTACAAAGATGGGCAGGCCAAGGATGAGGTTCCGCTGTTTGGCGGCTCCACGAAGAGTAGCGCGGGCGATCTGCGCCTCGGTTACGAGAATGGGGGCAGTTCAGCTTTTGCAGGGAACCTGACCCAGGTTCGCGCCTGGACTGTCGCCCGCACGGCACAGCAAATACAGCAGAGTCTCAACGCTAACTTGAGTAGCAGCCAAACGGGCCTGATCGGCTACTGGATCTTTACAGACGATGCCGTTATTAATCAGGTGAACAAACAACCGGGAACTCTGAGTGGAAGCGCGGCGATCGTCGAACAAACCCAGCCCAGTTTTGCTTCCTACCTCCTCTTTTGGGACCCCCAGAACACTTTCACAGTGACCAGCGACGTCACGATCGGCACCGCCAGTGGTGATAATCCCGGGCTCGACAGAACGATTACAGCATCGATGGAAGCCTATGCCTCGAGCGCCCACATTATGGGCAGTCAAAGCGGTGGGTCCACTTTCATGCCAACCACAATCAACTTCATCACCAGGACCAGCGCGTCCAATCCAAACGCCGATCAAATGCTCGGGCTGATGATGACGCAGAACCGGCCGCAACCCTCAGAGGATCCGAACCAGGCTTTCGCCGATGATCCGCAAACCTTGATCCCAAGCGGCAGCAATTCGGTTGTCGGTCTCTGGGACTATGTTTTCCTTTACTACATGATGGCGCCGGCGATGGTGAAGGCTCTTCACGTTGATTCTTCCCAGATTCAAGTTACGGCAGGAGAACCCTCTCAACTGGTCCTCCAGGGAGAAGTAAACCTCAAGAAAATGAGGGTAACCAAGTTGAAAATGTATATCAACGATGATGGGCTCTTTCTGGGAGTACAGGGCTACATCTGTAATGAGTTGATATTTGCGTCGCTCCAGGCGACGTTAAATCTAGTCGTAAACAACGCCGCGTCCGCCGCTGAACAGTCCATCCCCGCGCAATCCGCCTCCGAGCAACCCGCTTTGGGCAAAGTTCTTTTCTCTTTTAAGAATTCTCCGGCTGAGAGATCCGCGGAAACTTTTGTGTTAACGATGTGGAACCCCTACGTCAGGGATACCGCTTCCGACACCCTTACGCTCTCTTTAAAGAATGTCAGTTTCCAACTTGCCTGGAATCAATCGAGCCCGGATGTCCAGAACTGCGAAGAGGTTTTGGCCTTGATGCCGGTCATGGCGCCGTGCATAGAGTCCTGTTGCCAGGGCATCCTTTTGTTGATTCAAGAGACAGCGGTCTCGAAAGCCACAGCCAAGCAGCAACAAGTGTCGTTAACTGAGAATGCGAAGTTTGATCTCAACGAGATCGTTTTCGACGATGGATTCATTCTCTTCGGAACAGCTATCCCCGGTGGTTCCTCATCAGCTTAGACAGTCTGACCGCCGGCAACGTGCGAACACAAAAGACGCGCCGGTTCCCGCCACGGAAACAAGGTTGGGTAGGGTCACCGGCGCGCATGCCGCTTTTTATTGTTTCTCACACTGCAGCAACTGAATGTAGGGCAGGCTCGCTTTGGCGCGCCCGGTTGTGCCGCTATACGAGTAGTTGCCATCTTTACCATAGCCTTTCGCACAGCAGCCCGTCGTCAAAGCAATGCCGGCTGAATCAGTATTGAGGCTGCCGCTATACTCATGCGTGTGTTCCCGATCTTCCCCAGGCGTGAGCGGCTCCCCGCCAAAAGCCGCCGGACGCGCGCCTAGCGGTAACCCGACGAGAAACCGCCCTTCGGTCAAAGTAGAGGCTGCCCATCCTGTTGGGCAATTCGTTGCCTTAAAGAAAACGGTCACGCCGGCAGGGGCCGCGTCGGCGCTCGGCGCCGCGGTCTTTCTGCAGACCAGCAGTTGTAGATACCCGACACCGACATCGGCAGGCGCCGTAGTTAGATTAGTATTTCCGTCGTTTTCGAGTTGTTTTCTCCCGCTGGTAGAGACAGACTTGTTACAGCAGCTCGAAAGTCCTCCAGCACAGCAGCCACTCGCCCCGGCGTATTCGGTGCCCTTCACCACAACGGCATTACTGAAGGAATGTGTATGGGTCGGCGATTGCTGATTATTGAGAGGCGTCCCCACGACTTCCCCACTCTTTCCCTCTTTCGCTCCCTGACTTGGCGTGGGGACGATGAACAGTCCGTTGGCTGGCGCGTAGGTTGACCAACCCGCAGGGCAGCTACCCCTGGCAAAAACGGCGATTGACTCCGTTGGGTAAGGGTCGCCTGCTGTTTGAGCCTGGGCCGGCGCTGCCCATATAGTCATCGGCAGAGCCAGCAGAAAAACTCGCAGACATGTTTTCGTGTCGATCTGTTTTTTCCAGTATGACATCAGCGATCTCCTTTCTACTTCTGGCAGATAACCAGTTGGTAAAACGGCAGATTAGCGGTAGCGGGTTGTGTGGCTGCATTGAGCGTATAAGTCTTCGCCTTGGCGCCGTCTTTGTTCTTACCGCTTCCTGCCTGCAGGGACTTGGAGTTAAGTTTGATCTTTGCTGAGTATGTGTGGGTGTGGGTCGGCGGCATTCTATCCGCCATTGGTAAACCCAGGGTCCGGCCTACTGTGTTGCCATCGATCACTCCCAGAATCAGCCGCCCTCGCCCAGCATCCGGAACCGCCCATCCGGCTGGGCATCCTGTGGTGGTGGGCGAAAAGAAAGCAACCATCCCAGCGGGACTGGTATCACTGCTCTGAGAACTGCTCGCAGTGCTCGTCAGACTCGCTAACTTGCCGTTTGTGCTCTGAGCATAGGTGACATCTCTTTCCGACCCGAACATTACAGTCAGGAAGATTAGAAAGAAAGGGACTTTCAGGTAGCTCACTTTGAACCTCCTATGTGAAGTTATGAGTTGTAAGCCTTTCAGACTCTAAACGCGTGTGGCTTGGACCTAAGAGAAACTTAAGCCGCACTCTCCTTGAATCAGATAACGGACCTCTGATGGTTGCGTTTAGCGACCTCATCATAAGTCTTTAGCAAGGCTGAAGGAAAGTAGGTTTCGGGTGAGAAGTCTTGCATAAGACGGTTTGAATGGGCGACACCATCGATATGCAGCATACCTGGCATCGGAGTCCTTGTCGTAGCCCACCGTTCGATCTTCTTGATCTGCTACTGCCAAATTAGTCTAGACAATGGCTGGGGAGTTGTCTGCTCGGGCAAGCCTTCGAGAATTAGGACACGAGAACCTCGCAACTCGATTGCGACCGTGCCCTCAGCCGTGCGGAATGAACGCCGCTCGGATGGCGACTGTTGATTGTCTGCTGCACCGGCGTTGGACGAGGCGGTGTTTGATGATTTCGCCGTTCCCGGATAGCGAAGTTCGGTGCGTTTCGCGTACGCATCGAAGAATTCGCGCGCGTCGTTTTCCCTGTCCCAGGTTGAGAGCGAGACAAATAGGACTTCGCCTTTTGGGCCTTCGTAGACTGCGAAGCGATCGCCGCCCCAGCCGGCTGCAGCGCGGCGCGATTCGACGGGTGACTTGAGAAATTCATCGAGGATTAGATAGAAGCCCCACTCGCCCTCGACGTCGTAGTCGAGTCGTTTCCAACCAGCTTGATTTGATGACCCACCCGCTAACGCGGGTGATAATGACTTCATATTAGCGCGCCCCAGTCCAGTCGAGCGGCCCGCGTTCACGAATTGTTCGCGCTGCGCGCTCAATGCGGGCGAGTCGCCCGCGCTCCCGGCGATTGGTTGAATGATTTCGTCCGAAAGTCGACCAACACTGCTCGCCTGCTGCCCACTGCGCACTGCCCACCGCCCACTATTCGCTGACGGCGCACCCGCATTGAGCAAACTCGTAATATCAGGCAGGGTCACCTTGACTGCCGCTTCGTGCGCGAAGTATTTTTCGGGATGCAGAATCTGCTCAGTCGATTGCGGCAATTCGGTAAAGGCCTTTGAGACGCGGTCCCAACCGGCTTGTTTGTACAAGCTCCTGGTCCAATCAGTTCCCTGCTGATAAGGAAACAACAAAGTCTCACGCAGCGCCTGCGGAGCTTTGTCGAGTTCCTGCGATGCCATCCCGCTGGCGCCGAGCGATTTCAAAAACAAGAGCACGCGCAGCGGATTGTTGGCGACATACAACGCCATCGCCAGGGTCGCGTCGCCCTCGATCAATGCATGCACGGCCAGTTCGGCGTCGGAATCCCCTTTGGGCCAATGCTCGAATCGCCGCAGTTTGAAATGCTGATCCTGAAGCGCGTGCGTCAGCTCGTGCGCCATGATCGGTCTCTGGCCATCGAGATCGATCCAGTCAGCAAGATGAAATTCTCCTGTCTTCGGATCATAATAGCCGGCTACTTGTTCAGTTAGCACCCGCAACATCAAAGCGCGATACTGAAAGTCCGGAGGCGCCAGTCCGAGCTTTTTCAGAGTGATCTCCGCGGCATGAATCTGTGCGGGCGTGGTTTCTTCGTCGAGGTTCTTCACGATCATGCGCTCGATCTCCGGGCGCGACTGGGTCGAGCTCTGCACCGGGCGCAGGATAGCGAGTTGTCGAATCTCGCTGGTCTCTTTGAGGACGTCCGCGGTCGCGGCGATAAGCGCGGCGTTGCGGGCAGCGGCGGTTGTAGTCTGCGGACTTTGCTGTGAAGAACTTGCGGGCGGCTGAAAGACTCCGGCAAAGGCCAGGACTATTGATACGAGGGCCGTGCTTATGAAGTGAATCTGCCTTGGCATTTAGACTGTTGCTGCTCCGGGATTTATTCGCGCTGCGCGCTCAGGCGGACAGGATGTCCGCGCTCCATCGCTCCCCGATTTGCTTTGACATCCACATATTTCGCTCTTATAGTCCGCTAAAACGATCAGCAATTCAACAGAAGACGACCGTTAGAGATCACTAGCGCAGGGTTCGCTATTCATTGAACTGGGGCGGGAGAACATCAGCGTGATGAATCCGGACGAACAAGATGAAATGAACGAGTGGCACGAAGCGCTGCTGCGCGTGCGCTACGCCGAAACCGACAAGATGGGCGTCGTCTATCACGCGAACTATCTGGTCTGGTTCGAGATTGGCCGCACCGAATTCTGCCGGGCCCGCGGATTCTCTTACCGCGACATGGAAGAGAACGAAAACGCTTTTCTGGTAGTCGCCGAAAGCTATTGCCGCTATAAAGCCCCAGCCTATTACGATGACGTCCTGATGGTGAGAACTCACATCACCGAGCTACGGCGCAGGTCGCTGCGTTTTGGTTATGAGATCGTGCGCGAATCTGACGGGGTCGTCATCGCCGAAGGAGAGACCGGACACGTGGTCACAGACGCAAACGGCCGCGTGCGCTCAATGCCGTCGGGCTTTGCTGAATTGCTTTTAGCGCCACCGGCCGAGACTGACCTCGCGGGTGAACCGGTTCCGGAGGATGAGGCGCCGCTCTGAATCAGTGGGCAGTGTGCTGTGGGCAGTGAGCAGCTTTGGAATCAGCGAGCAGTGACCAAACAATGAACAGTGCTTCCAATATCCAAACAAAAAGGAGAGTCCCCCATGAAAGTCAAAAACTACCAGGAACTGTTCGCTTGGCGGAGGGCGATGGATTTGGTTGAGGATGTTTACCGAGCGTCAAGAGAATTTCCCCGTCAAGAGATTTATGCATTGACGAGTCAGATCAGGAGGGCGGCCGTTTCGATTCCTTCAAACATCGCCGAAGGTCAGGGAAGAAGAACGACTGCTGACTTTCTTCGTCATTTGTCGATTGCGTACGGTTCGCTGCGCGAGGTCGAGACGCAAGTCCTGATCGCTCAAAGACTCGAATACCTTGTTCAGGGAAAGGTCGAGAAAGTTCTCAACCGCGCCGGAGAAGTGGGACGGCTTCTAAACGGTCTAATGGCCTCCCTCGAACGATGAGTCATTCTGTTCTGCCCACTGCACACCGCCCACTGCACACTGGCATCATTGTTCGTGACTCAAATTAATCCGCTCGATTGATCGCGCTCTTCCCGTCGCTTCATCGACATCGACGATCGCGCCGCAGATGCGCACCTCACTTCGGGAATGATCCGGCTTGCGATGGATTGGGGACGTGAAGCGATGGATAATGTCGGCCTTTTTCATGCCAATCACTCCGCCATAGCTTCCCGTCATTCCCAGGTCCGTCAGGTAGGCGGTGCCGGAATGCAGGACGCGCTCATCAGCGGTTTGGACGTGGGTGTGGGTGCCTACAACCGCCGAGACCCGGCCGTCCAGAAACCAACCCATTGCCATTTTTTCCGAAGTCGCTTCCGCATGCATGTCGACGATGCGAATCCTGACATCGTCAGGGAGTGAAGCGATCAACTCGTTGGCGATGCGAAAAGGATCGTCGGCAGGTTGCATGAATACGCGACCCAGAAAGTTCATCACGGCCACCTTAACGCCGTGGACTTCACCAACCCAAATTCCCTTGCCGGGCGTGTGTGGCGGGTAGTTTGCGGGACGCAAAAGGCGCGGCTGTTTATCGATGTAGTCGATGACTTCGTGCTTATCAAAAATGTGATTGCCCGAGGTCATCACATCGATGCCCGACGAGAAAAGCAGCTCAGCAATCGCCGGCGTGATCGAGAAGCCGCCGGCGACGTTCTCGGCATTCATCACCGTGAAGTCGATCGCATGCTGCTCTTTCAAATCCTGCAAACGATCGAGCAGCGCCACGCGGCCCGGCTTACCAACGACATCACCGATCAATAGAAGTCTCATAAAAGCAAAATAGCGCCCGCTGTTACCTTGCGCGATCGCAAGTTAACGACTTGCGCTACCAAAAGAATAGCAGGAGGGAAAACCGCCGAGCCGTTCCAAAGCCGTAATTGAACCTGAGTTAACAGGTGGGTGACCTGTTTTTCGTCGCTCGCTCTCGGCCCTTCTTAACTATGAAGAACGGCACTAGCGCTCGCCGTCGGTCTCCCTTTTCAACGACGTTGGCTCAATCATCGTTGCTCGGTGACGAACCCGGCAGAACCTTCCCTCTGCCGCGGGGATATTAACATAGGTTGGATAAGTTTGTTAGTAGTCTTTAGAGTAAGTTTTGTTCGTGTAATTTCGTGTGATTTCGTGGATCGTCTTCTGCCCAGACCAAAGAATCCATCCACGAAATCACACGAAATAACACGAAGGATTCTGAAGAGTCGTTGAAGGGAGTTGCTGTTAGTGCTGAACTCGACCCAGGCTACGCGGCCTACGGCAAGGACAGAGGGTAGATAAGCAACCGACTCAGGACGAAGCTACCGGCCGCGTGAGGCTGCGCGGAACTTTCAGCAGACGATCAAGCATCTCTGAGCACTCGGCGCTGCGCGTCGCCAATTGTTCATCGGCTTGATCGTGGAGCTTTCTTAGCTGGTGCAATTCATCGGCGATGTACAGAGCGGCCAGGATCGCGACCTTCCGAGAATCAACCGTGAGCGTGCCGGAAGAGATTTCACGCATGCGCTGGTCTACATACTCGGCCAGTCCCTTGAGGTACTCGGGGTCCCCATCGGACCGGACAGTATAGGCCTGGTCGTAGATTTCAACTTTGATTGTTGGCGACGTCGCGGCGTCGGTGTTTCGGTCGAGGTCAAACTTGTCTGAGCTCATCCGCGTAATGCCTCCGCAATCTCAGGATCGGCCGCGGCCACTTCATCGAGCATGTTCTGGACTTTGACTCTGATCGCTTCGCGTTCAGCCAGCAAACGCTCGATCTGAATCACGAGTTCCTGTTTGTCCCCACCCAGATTACGAACGGTGGCGAGCTGCCGCTCCAGGTCATCTTTTTCCTGGCGCAGAGTTTTGGTCAGCTCGATCGTGCGATAGATCTTGTCTTCGAGGTGCGAGAACTTTTCGAGTCCGTTCGATGCCATCATTTGTTCATCTCCGTGAGCCGCTGCAAAGTCTGGCCGATTATCCGACTTACTACGCGGGAGCGCAAGATTTATCTAAAGTGGCGCAGACTGAAATCTGTGATGCTTCGATATCCCCACAGACTGAAGGACGTTCTGAACGAGTACTCTCGACGCGTAGCGTCGATGTGAATTTAGCCCGGCCTTTCAAGGCCGGGAAAGGCGGACGGAGTATTCACGTCGCGTAGCGACGCCTGAAACTAGTTCAATTCAATTGTCGCTACGCGACAAGACCCGCTCACTGCCTGATCCCGGCTGAAACGCCGGGCTAGACTCAGATCGACGCTCCGCGTCGAAGACACTTGATCGGAGGTTCCTAAAGTCTATGCTACTAACGAACCTCGGCGTTGAACTTCGCCTTAAGTGTTTCCACGAGCTGCCAGTGGATCTCGTCCACTTCTTCATCGCGCAGAGTGCGGTCATCAGCACGGTATTCGAAACGCAAAGTGACGGAACGCTTGTCATCGGGAATGCCTTCACCTTCATACGTGCCGACAAAGTGCGCGCCAATGAAGTGTTCGGCTTTTCCATTGCGGGCCGCTCGCAGCAACTCGGCTACGGTGACCTTGCGATCGACGAGCAGCGAAACGTCGCGCACAATCGACGGGAAACGCGGCAGTGGCGAATAGAGCACTGGCAACTCTTCGGTGTCGAGCAGGACAGTTAGATCAACCTCAGCCACGAAGATCGGCTGCCGAAACTTATAGGCCGTCGCGAGTGGCTCAGCCAGCCTGCCAATTGAGCCAACCTGCGTGCCCTTAATGCTGATAACAGCCGACTGTCCGGAGCGCAGATGTTTGACTTCAGCCATTTCAAAATCAAGCGGCGGCAGGTTCATCGCGTCGACGGCCGATTCGAGCGCGCCTTTAAGATCAAAGAAATCCAATTCGCGCTCAGCCTCCACACGGTTCGCGTTCATGGCGCCACCCGTCGCGGCCAGGGCGAAAGCCTCTCGTTCAAGCGGCAGTTCGCCTGGCTTAATCGCACCAAACACACGACCCGTTTCGAAGAGGCAGACGTCGCGGTTACCGTGATTAAGGTTGTGACGGATTGAATTAAGCAGGCCCGGCAGCAGAGTCTGTCGCATGCGCGAGGCCTCTTCAACAATCGGGTTGGTGAGCACGACGGGCGTCAATGAGCGCCCGGCGAAATCAGGAATCAATTCAAAGTCTTCTGTCAGTTCGGTAAAGCTCAAACTAATCGCTTCATCAAATCCGCGCGCCGACATCGCTTTCCGTAACGCGCGCTTAGCCCGTTCGCTCGAATGATATTCGCCAGCCAGGCTGGCTGGAGGAAGCTCGGTCCTAATCTGATCATAACCCGTGTGGCGCGCAACTTCCTCGACGAGGTCCTCCTCAATCGCCACGTCGTGACGCCATGAAGGAACGGTGAAAGTGAGCTTTGCGGGATTGTCTTCAAGCAACTCGAAACCCAGGCCCGTTAGAATTCGCAGCATGTCCGCGCGCGGAACCTGCACACCCGTGATAGCTGCGACACGTTCGGGACGTAGTGCGACGGTCTTCGTCGGGAAAGGAGCAGGATACACATCGAGCACATCTTCGGTGGCGATGCCGCCGGCGATTTCGCAGATCATACTCACGCAGCGCTCCTGCGCAGACAGGACCCCTTCGGGATCGACGCCGCGTTCGAAACGATGCGAGGCTTCGGTATGTAAACCGAGCAGCTTCGCCGTACGTCGCACCGAAGCAGGGTTGAACCAGGCGCTCTCGATCAGAACATCCTGCGTGGCGCTCGAGATTTCGGAGTCTTCGCCGCCCATCACACCGGCGACAGCTACCGGACGCGTGGCGTCGGCGATCACCAGCATTTCAGAATCGAGTTTGCGCTCAACTCCATCCAGCGTCTTGATTGCTTCACCTTTTGCCGCGCGCCTTACCACGATGCGCTGCTGCCCGAGTTTCGCGAGATCGAAGGCGTGCAGCGGTTGACCCAACTCGTGCAGCACATAGTTGGTTATGTCGGCGACATTATTGATGGGGCGCTGACCGAGAACTTCCAAGCGCTTTACCAGCCAATCGGGAGACGGCGCAATCTTGACCCCGCGAATGACTCTGGCGGCGTATCGTGGACATAGATCGGGATCGCTGATTTCAACGCTTGCCAGGTCGCTGGTCTTGCCTTGCGTCCCACCGATCTGAGATTTGAGATTTGAGATTTGAGATTTTTCGACTACTGCCAGCTCGCGTGCAATTCCAACATGTGACAGGCAATCGCCGCGATTCGAAGGCACCTCGACATCCAACACGAAGTCTCCGTCGCGCTCGTCGACCGCGTCGACTGCCAGACCAACATTCGTCAGCCGCTCCCTCACCTCATGAGGGTCGAGCTTGGTCTCGGTTAGTTCGCGCTGCCAGTTATAGCTGATAAGCATGAGCTTTGATCTTTGTGCTTTGTACTTTGGTGTCTCTTCCTCGTAGACCAACTCCTAAAGGAATTGACCAAGACCATTGAATAGCGAACAAAGTACAAAGCTCAAAGGACGAAGTACTAAGACGCATCTATCTAAACTGCTCCAGAAATCTGATGTCATTCTCGAACAGCAAACGAATGTCATCCAGTTGATAAATTCGCGCGCAGGTTCGATCGATGCCGAGTCCGAAAGCAAAGCCGGTGAACTCTTCGGGATTCACCTTCGCCGCGCGCAGGACATTTGGATGCACCATGCCTGAGCCGCCCAGTTCGATCCAACCCGACCCTTTACAGATGCGGCAGCCCTTGCCTCCACAGTTGAAGCAACTGTAATCAACCTCCGCGCTGGGTTCGGTGAATGGAAAATACGAAGGTCGAAAGCGCGTCCGGGTTTCGGGCCCAAACAAACGATGGACAAATTCCGCCAGGGTTCCTTTCAAATGCGCCATGGTAATGCCGCGATCCACACACAGTCCCTCAACCTGAAAGAACATTGGATTGTGCGTCGGGTCGGGCGTATCGCGACGAAAGACCCGGCCGGGCGCAATCATCCGCACCGGCGCGCCGCGTTTTTCCATCGCGTGAATCTGCACGGTCGAAGTCTGCGATCGCAGAGCAAACCCGTCGGTGGTGTAGAACGTGTCCTGTGGATCGCGCGCTGGGTGCCCCTCGGGGATATTGAGCGCGTCGAAATTGTAGAAGTCGGTTTCGATCTCGCGGTCGTCTTCGACAGCGTAACCGAGCGAGACAAAGATATCTTCGATCCGCTCGCGCATCAGAGTGATCGGGTGCAAGTGTCCGGGGCGCGGCCGCCGTCCGGGCACGGTTACGTCGATGCGATCTCGATCAATTTGGAGCGCGTTAATAAAACGCCGGAGATTAGTTTCGGCTCCGTCCAACGCGCTTACGATTCCATTCTTTACAGACTGGATCGCCTGGCCCGCAATTGGGCGCTGTCCCTCGACAACGGTTCCTAGCATTCGTTGTAAACGGGTGATTTCGCCTTTCTTGCCTAACAGCCGAGTTCTGAGATTTTCGAGGTCTCTTCGGGCGGTTTCAGCTTTCTGCGCCAACGAGTCGCCTTGCCACTTTGATTGAAGCCCGTCAACGAAGAGCGGGTCACTCGTGTCGCGGATAAAACAAGAAAAGCGCTCCCATTCAACTTGGAACGCCCCCTGTACTTTCTTAACTTGAGGTTGAAATCCCTCAAAGTAGACCTGCTCGGCCACTCGTAACTCCTTACTGTTTCTTGACTACAAGTGATGGAATGAAAAGTACATCGGACGGTGACAGAGGTTACAGAACCGCGAGCGGTAGCGACCGGATCCAAACACTTAATTTGGAAGGTGCAAGAGTCAGATACCAATCAATTCTAAGTTGAATGTTGGCATCCGGTCGCTACCGCTCGCGGTTCTGTACCAAATTCATCAGTCGTCCGCTTCGCGGACTATGGCTAAATCGGGCAGCATCAACTTGCCGCATGGGATCTTTTTCGCTCTCAGTCATTCAAGAGAAATCGATACGCTACGGTTTTTTCTTGGCTGCCACCCACTTACCCGACAACTGGCCACCGTAATCGTAATCTCCGACAAGTTTCCCATCGACCATCGTGGCTACGAGGGCTGTCTGGGCACTCCCGCCGTCGAGGATTAGGGCTAGGTTTCCGTCTTTCCAAGTCCCTGACGAAACCGTCGAGTTGCCCAACTGTGAGCTGCTGCTGCCGGTTACCTTTTCGCCTTCCAGTTTCAGGACGAGCGTGAACGGAAAAGCCTGGCCTTGCGCATCTGCTGCCGCGTCCCACTCACCGGAGATTTCATCCTTGGCAATTCTTTTCAGTTCAATCGGTCCTTTTTTCCCGTCAGCCGATAGCTCTCCGACGAGCTTGTCATCCTTTTGCCGGAGAGTAAGCTTCGCCACCGAACCTTTGCCCGCTACTTCCAAAGACAAAAGACCCTCAACCATCTGGCCTTTTTGAATATCATATACGCCGCGCGGCGTCGTAAAGCGGCCTGAAAATTTTCCGGCTTCGTCCGCGAGGTCCAGGGTCACTTGTACGTCACCTTCAGGGCCCTTGGCAGTGCCTTCGTACTTCCCGGCCGATGACGATGCAGGTTTTTGGTTCGCGCTGTCGGGATTCTGTGCCGGCACGATCAAGGGCACGATCAGCAGCGCCAGCATGGCAGGTAGCAATCGGGAAAATGTTTTGGTCGTGAGATTCACGTTCTTCATAGTTAGTCCTTTGTTTAGATTGCTAATCAAAAAACTCCAACTCGGCCCAACTCAACTACGCGGCGGCGCGCGCTTGCGGTTTATTCTCCAAAGCGGTCTTTGCTTGCGCCGCAAGTTCGGTAAAGGCTGCGGGTTGTTTGGCGGCAAAGTCCGCCAAGATCTTTCGATCGAGTTCGATCCCCGCCAGTTTCAAACCGTGCATGAACTGCGAATAGTTCAAGCCATTGAGCCGCGCCGCGGCGCCAATACGCACGATCCACAGCGACCGGAAATCTCGCTTCTTTAATTTCCGTCCGGTATAAGCGAAGTTTAAACCACGCTCGACCGATTCCTTAGCTGACCTATAAAGCTTCGACTTGGTCCCGCGATAGCCCTTGGCTAACTTAAGGATTTTCTTGCGCCGTTCCAGGCGTTTATTTCCTCTTTTTGCTCTCGGCATAATTACTTCCTTTCCTGCTTGTCCGACAAACTTTAGTTTGTCGCATGCTTCGCTTAGGGCTTAACGCAGTCCTACGCTCAATCAGTGTTAACGACAAACTGAAGTTTGTCGGACATCAATCTTTAGTCTCTTCCGTACGGCAGCATTCGTCTGACCCGATCGAGGTCGCTGTCCGAAACCAGAACATCAACGTCCAGATATCGCTTCCGTTTGTTGGTCTTCTTCGTCAGGATGTGGCGCGCGTGCGAATGGCCCCGCTTGATCTTACCGGTGGCCGTAAGGCGAAAACGCTTTGCCGCTCCTTTATGTGTTTTTAGTTTTGGCATGATTGCTCCCTTTCAAATCTCAGATCTCCAGATCTGCAATTTCAAATTCCAGATCATAAATTTCAAATCCTTTGCCCGCTCAGTCTCAAGATCAGCTCGGTTGGTTCTCTCCCGAAGATTCTGGCCCGGCCGGTGTCGCCGGCGTAGCCGGAGTTGCCGGCGCTGCTGGTGCGGGCGTGGCTGGTGCGGGCGTGGCCGGTGCGGGAGCGCTTATTGGGCCTGCGGGTGCTGCCGGAGTTGCAGGCTTCGCCGGCGCTGGCCTGTTCTGACCACCCTGAGCCGCAGTCGGACGATCGGACTTGGCTCCCTTATGTCGCTTCGGCCCAAAGATCGTGAACATCTGGTTGCCCTCCATGCGCGGGCGCATCTCAACTTCGCTGATGTCCGCCAAATCCTTTTCGAGCTTTTCCAGAATGCGCGCCCCCAATTCACGGTGCGTCATCTCGCGGCCACGGAACCAGATCGTCGCTTTCACTTTGTCGCCTTCGGTAAGCCACTCGCGCGCGTGCTTCATGCGATAGCTATAGTCGTGCTCGTCAGTGCCCGGGCGAAACTTTACTTCCTTGACCGTGATGACAACCTGTTTCTTCTTGGCCTCGTTTGCCTTCTTCTTCGCCAGGTACTGAAACTTGCCATAGTCAATAATCTTGCACACCGGCGGATCAGCGTTCGGCGCGACTTCGACCAGGTCCATGCTTTTTTCGCGCGCGGCGCGAATAGCGTCGCGCGTGTCCATGACCCCGAACTCTTCACCGTCTTCGGCAACCACGCGCACCTGGGGTACGCGAATACGTTCGTTAATGCGTGTGACCGGCGCACGGCTAAAACTGGGACGACCGCGGCCTCGAAAACCTGTAGCTATTGCTGCACCTCCTTAGTAAGTAGCACAGACTTTCGGTCTGTGGCTGTGGTTAAGTGAATCTACCCATCGGGAACACAGACTGAAGTCTGTGCAACTACGTGTTCGTAAGAGCGCGCGTCTCAACCAACCGCCGCGCCATTTCTTTAAACTCTGCGAGCGACATCGCGCCCAGGTCGCCTTTCGATCTTTCCCGGACGGCGACCTTGCCTTCTTCGACTTCCCGGTCGCCGAGCACCAGCATGAACGGAACCTTCTGCATCTGCGCGTCACGAATTTTGGCGCCGATCTTATCGTTGCGAACGTTTACCTCGACTCGCAAACCCGCAGCGCGCAAATCCTGCGCGACCTTCTCGGCATATTCATTAATGCGATCCGTGATTGGCAGCACGGCGACCTGTAACGGCGCCAGCCACATCGGAAACGCACCGGCGTAGTGCTCAATCAGCACGCCAAAGAAACGCTCCATCGAGCCAAACAACGCGCGATGAATCATGATCGGTTGATGCGGCTTGTTGTCCTCGCCGATGTACTCGAGTTGGAAACGCTGGGGCAAGTTGAAATCAAACTGCACCGTCGTCAATTGCCACAGCCGGCCAATCGAGTCTTTAACCTTGATATCAATCTTTGGCCCATAGAACGCAGCCTCATCTTCCATCCGTTCATACTGAAGATTCTGTTCTTCCAGCGCCTCAACCAGGGCACTCTCCCCGCGCGCCCAGTTCTCATCGGACCCGAGATACTTCTTCGTGGAGTTGGTTCCGCGGACCGACAGTTCGATTTTGAATTCATCAAAACCGAAAGCACCAAGGAGAGCGAAAGCGAATTGGATGCAACTCACGATCTCACCGCGCACTGTCTCGGGAGTGCAGAAAATGTGCGCGTCGTCCTGAGTAAAGCCCCGCACTCGCATCAGACCGTGGAGGGTGCCGGATAGTTCCGCCCGATAGCACGTCCCGAGTTCGGCATAGCGCAAGGGCAAATCACGATAGGAGTGTTGAGCAGATTTGTAGATGCCAATATGGAACGGACAGTTCATCGGCTTGAGCCTGAACTCCGTTCCTTCCAACTCCGTGGGCGAGAACATCACATCGGCATAGGTCTCTTCGTGGCCGCTCACCTGCCACAGCTCTCGCTTGGCGATGTGCGGAGTAAAGACGAGTCCATAGCCGCGCCGTTCAAGCTCTTCCCGCAGATAGTCCTCCATCTGCTTGCGAATCGCTCCGCCTTTTGGGTGCCAGAGCACGAGGCCCTGCCCGTACTGTTCCTGAATCGAGAACAAGTCGAGCTCGCGACCCAGCCGACGATGGTCTCGCTTCTCGGCTTCTTCTCGTTGCTTCAACCAGGCATCGAGTTCTTCGGGCGTGAAGAAGGCCGTGCCGTAGATGCGCTGCATCTGCGGATTCTCGGCGTCGCCTTTCCAGTACGCTCCAGCCAAAGACAAAACCTTGAACGCGCGTAGACGATTCGTGTTCGGCACATGCGGCCCGAGGCAAAAATCGATGAACGGTGAACCATCGATGTAGTAGACGCTGACGACCTCGCCGGCCTTTTCGTCAATCAGTTCACACTTCAAAGGTTCTTCACGCTCGGCAAAGATTCGCAGCGCTTCCGCTTTGGGAATCTCGTCGCGTCGATACGGCATATTGCGCTTGGCGATGTCGCGCATCTTCTTCTCGATCACCGGGAGATCAGCCTCAGTCAAAGGGCGCGGAGCAATCACATCGTAGAAGAAGCCATAGCGGGGATCTTCGAGCAGCGCCGGGCCAATTCCCAGCTTCGTTCCCGGAAACAAATCGAGCACCGCCGCCGCGAGTAGATGCGCGGTCGAATGACGCAGCACATCCAAACCTTCCAGCGTCTGCGGCAGCACCGGTTCGATCTTGATTGCATCACCGTTGGCCTGCGCATCCAGCGTGTACGCCAGATCAACTTCTCGGCCGTTGACGCGGGCAGCCAAAGCCTGCTTTGCCAAATCCCGGTCGAGCTTCTTCAGCGCTTCGGCAACAGTCGTCGAGCCGGGAACCTGTACCGGCGCGCCGTCTTTAAGTTGTACGTTGATCTCGCTCATCGCTAATTAAAACACTTTACTTCAATGTTAGCGGCTTTGCCGCCTGATGTGCGGAGAGGCTATGCCTTTCCGATCTATCGCTATCTTCTTTAGCGAGGCTCCGCCTCGCGCCGGAGTCGCAGCCTCCACATCATTCAAACCGGCTCGACGGAAAGCCGGAGGCTTTCCGCACATCAAGCGGCAGAGCCGCAAAAGGATCGCTCCTGAGCGCTCCCACCGATTCACTATCTGCTATTCACGATTTACTAAAACCAAACGATCGGATTCGATAGGAGCGCCTTCGTCGCCGGCCTACAAAGCGGGCCCAGCAATCAAAAAGGAGAATCGTGTAGTAGTGCGATTCATGACGAAGGTCTTCCGGAGCATCCTATCAAAAATTCGAACCAGACAAGTCTTCCACTCGCCCGTCGTATTGATTACGAAGACGAATCTTAGCAAAGCCTTTTGGGAAGGCGCAAGTCTCAATGAGCGTTAAGGTTGAGCTATCGCGGCCGGTTTGCGTTAGTATATGCGCCCGTCAGCAACTATGGGTGTTTCAATTTGAAGAGTCTATCTCCGTGATCTCCGTGTCTCCGTGGTGAGTCCAATTGTGGGCAGTGATTCACCACGTAGACACGGAGAATGCGGAGAAGGACTCGAAACAAGACATTGCAGCAGTCTCAGATATCGATTCCGAAGGAGATGAAATGACTCAAGGACGAAGTTCATCGACCACTGCCGTGATTTCCGTATTCATTCTGATCGCCTCCTTCCTGATTCAAAGTCCGGCGCAGACCAACAGCAAAGCGGCGCGAGATGCCTCGGCCACAAAGACTAAAACCATAAAGGGCACAAGCGGAAACGACGCGCCCGACGCGAGCGAAGTCAACGCTCCCGACAGCGAGATGCGGCCGATTATCGAATACTACGTGGTTGATCGCGGTAGTCTGCTGCGCTCCTATCCGATGGCAAGCTCGACGGTGCGTAGAGAACGGTTTCGCAAATTCTACGGCGACGCGCTGGAGCGAATCCAAAAACTGAACTTCGATTCGATGGGTCAGGAAGGAAAGGTCGATTACCTGCTCTTCAAAAACCACCTCGAACACGAGCTGCGCCAATTGGACATTGACGAGAAGCAACAAGCCGAGATCGCGCCGCTGATTCCCTTCTCAAAAACAATTATCGATCTGGAAGAAGCCCGCCGGCGAATGGAGCCGATCGATTCGGCTAAGACCGCGGCATCGCTTACAAGTCTCAAGAAACAAATTGACGACACGCGCAAATTGGTAGAAGCGGGATTACGAACGGGAGCCGAGGGCGCTGATGTGATTAAGGTCAAGAAGACCGTTGCATTCCGCGCGATAGGGGCAATCAATAGTCTCAAGAATAGTCTGCGAAACTGGTACACGTTCTACAATGGTTACGATCCGCTCTTCACCTGGTGGAATGAAGAGCCTTACAAGACACTCGATCAGACGCTCACGACCTATGCCGCTTTTCTGAGCGAGCGGGTTGTCGGTCTGCGCACTGAAGGAACACAAGCTGCCGCCCCAACGGCGAATCGCGGAACCAGCGGCGGACCAGGTGGTGGCGGCGCCGGACAAGGGCAAGGGCCTGGCCAGGGACCACAGCGCGCGGTCGCCCCGGCCCGGGCGGGCGACGCGAGCGACATCGTCGGCGATCCGATCGGTCGCGACGCGCTCTTGAGCGAATTGCAATCAGAGATGATTCCTTACACGCCAGAGGAATTGATTGCGATCGCGAACAAGGAAATGGCCTGGTGCGAGACAGAGATGAAGCGGGCTTCGCATGACCTGGGGTATGGCGATGACTGGAAGAAAGCCCTGGAGCATGTCAAGAACCTGTACGTAGAGCCCGGCAAACAGCCTGAGTTGATTCGGGACCTGGCGCTCGAAGCAATCAAGTTTGTCGACGACAAGGACCTAATTACGGTGCCGCAACTCGCGCGAGACACGTGGCGAATGGAAATGATGACGCCGGAGCGGCAACTGGTTAGTCCGTTCTTTCTGGGCGGCGAAGTGATTCTGGTTTCTTTTCCCACCAACACAATGTCGCATGAGCAAAAGATAATGAGCATGCGTGGCAATAACCCGCACTTCGCGCGCGCTACCGTCTTTCATGAATTGATTCCCGGTCACCATCTGCAGGGTTACATGAATGCGCGTTACCGACCCTATCGGGGTCTATTCGGCACACCCTTCTGGACCGAAGGCGGCGCGCTCTACTGGGAAATGTTGTTCTGGGATCTGAACTTTCCCAAAACGCCTGAGAATCGCATCGGCATGCTCTTCTGGCGTATGCACCGTTGTGCCCGGATCATCTTTTCGCTCAGCTTTCATCTAGAAAAGATGACGCCGCAGGAGTGCATCGACTTTCTGGTGAACCGCGTCGGGCACGAACGCGACAACGCTACCGCGGAAGTGCGGCGATCGTTTGATGGGAGTTACGGGCCGCTCTACCAGATCGCTTATCTGATCGGCGGCCTCCAGTTTTATTCGCTGCATCGAGAGCTGGTCGATTCGAAAAAGATGACCAACCGCGCGTTCCACGACTGGATTTACAAAGAAAACCGCATGCCGGTTGAGATGGTGCGGGCGATCCTGACGAACCAGAAATTGACGCGTGACTTTAGATCCAGTTGGAAGTTTTATGGACCGATGTAAGGCGGTGCAGTAGCCCGACCGTTAGGGAGGGCTCCAATCAACAGCGCGACGAGCCCTCCCTTACGGTCGGGCTACTGCCCCGCTTCGCGGACACAGATTTAAGGAGCTATCGAAAATGGCGGCGGTGTGACGTTCGGGCTCTTCGGATGGGGGTCAGGGCGACGCGCCGGACGCTTTTGCTTTTCGTTCTTTCGATTCGATTCGGCAGGAGGGGCGGAGGGCATCGCGACGCCGGATGCGTTAGGGCGCGGCTTCTCGGATTTGTTTTGATGGGCGGTTGCGGGATTGCTCTCGTTTTTGCCTGACGACGCTTTAGCAAAGTCCACCAAAGAAGCCCTCGAATCGATCAAGTAACCAAAGCTGTAGCACGCACTGACGATGGCGATCACAACGGACACCAGAACGGCGGCTATTACTCCTGGATGACGGCCCTGCTTTGGAGTCAACCAGGTGGTCTCGGCGGGCTTAAGGATCGAGTAACTATCGAACGGATCAATTGACGGAGCTTTCCTGACGACCATTGTGTTAAGGGTCGCATCACCGACGGACTCTGCAATGGAAGGATCGGCGATCATTTTCGCTGACGACGAGTCCATGCGACCTACCCGCCGCAAAGCCCCGCGAAACTCACTGGCAGTTGGATAACGATCTTCCGCGCTTAACGCCATCGCTCGGCTCAGAATTGCAGCTATCTCTGAACCGACGGCGCCGTGAACCTCATTGGCTGGCAGCAACGGATCAGACTTCGAGTGAACCAGGGCCGCGGCGCGTGCCAAAGCATCGGGCGGCTTGACTCCAGTCAGCAGATGATAAAGCGTAGCGCCGAGCGCATAGATGTCGCTCTGCGGAGTAGTGCCTTGATCCTGAATCTGTTCCAGGGGCGAATAGCGACGTGTGTAACCGAAGATGCTGGTTGAAGAGTTGCTGCCGGACACATCCGTCGTCTGCGCTTTGGCCAAACCAAAATCAAGCAAAGCAATCTGGCCATTCGCCGTAACTTTCAAATTGTGCGGTTTGATGTCGCGATGAATGATTTGACGATCGCGCGTGTGCAGGTAGACCAGCGCGTCCAGCAACTGATCGGCCCAGGCGATAACCTGATGCCTCGGGAAGGGTCCCGGCTGTTGGGAAATAATTTCAGCCAGGTCGGCGCCTGAGATAAATTGCATTACGAGAAAGGCTCGGCCGCCTTCGGTGAAGTAGTCACTGACGCGCGGCAGGGCCGGATGATGAAGCTGAGCCAGCAAGCGCGCCTCCTGCTCAAACTGTCGACGCAGGCGCTCGTCTACTGAGAACGTTTCTTTCAGGGCCACAACGGCATCCAGGCGCTGATCGATTGCTTCGTACACCGCGCCCATGCCACCTTTGCCCAACTGCCGAATGATCCGGTAACGGTCCTGCAGGATGGCGTCGGGCGCCAGCATCGATGGGCGAGATTTACTTGCGGGAGTAGACGGCAATTCGTTTCTCCATTCGGACAACAAACAAAGTCTGCGGAGGACTAACGATCTGGAGCCTTATTAAGGTGCTCGGTGGATTGATCCGGACGTCTATCTAAAAAAGCGGGGCGGTACTTTCGGATAAAGGAGAGGACTAAAGACCGACAGCGTCTGGTACTGTCGAATGAACGGAAGTCAGGACTTGGTAAAGCTACTTCCTCGACTTTGACTATACGCTACGAGCGGGAGCGAGAACAAGGCAATATGACTAGATCGTGACATAGGTATCAGAAGAGTGATGTATAGTAAGGAGCACGCGCCCACCCAACATCATCCGGCTTGGTTCGGATTGAGACGATTGAATCGGACTGAGAGAAGTATATGAGTAATATAGTGCTAACGTTCGCGTCGATAGGCATTTGTTTGGTCGCGATTCTGGGAGATAGCGGTTCGTGTCGCTCGAAAGAAGCGGCCGTCAACAACGCGCCAGTGGAGATGAACTATAAGAAGTTGGCAACCGGACTCTGGGGCGGACAACATATCCGCGCCGAGGTTACCAACAGTGGAGCCGTTATCGAATTTGATTGCGCACACGGCGCGATCGATCAGCCCATCGTGCTGGACAGCAAAGGAGGTTTTGATGTCAAAGGTACATTCACGCCGGAACACGGTGGCCCGACTCGCCGAAATGAAGCGCGCAACGACCGTTTGGTTCGTTATGTTGGCCAGGTGAAAGACCAGACGCTAACTCTCACTATTACAGATGCCGCCACCAAAGAGACGATTGATAGTTTTACACTGACTCACGGAAGCAATGGTCGCATTATGAAGTGCCGCTAGAACTGTTGTCCGCAGAGTCTTAACAGCAGAAGTTTCCTGACCGGCGTGCCTTGGGAAAAGCTCAGGAGCGGTTGACACCTGTTACTCTCGCGAACTCCTCATAAATCCTTACTGCCTGATCGATTTCATATACGCTATGAGGGCCTTGGCTCGTTCTTCGTTGATTCCCTTCTCGGCGAAGGCGGGCATGTCGGGCGGCGTCTCCATCGGCACGCCATTCAGTATCGAGTCAACCATCTGACCTTCCGGCAGATCGGGATTGAAGTTCTTCTGTGCTTTGCTGCCATGACATCCAACGCAGTTGTTTTTGTAGAAGGCCATCGAGTCGAATGCCTGGCTCTTCTGTGTTGACGGCGACTGTGCCGAAATGAATGCAGTCAGCGCCAGGAGCATCAACATCGAAATCGCGATTCGGAGCCTCATTGAAAAGAATGATACTACAGGAATGATCGCATGAGTGGGTGGTTCGATCCGGCGCATCGGATTACGCGGCCCCGACCACTTCGCGCGCAAGCGCAACCAGCGCGTTTCCTGCGGTACCACAGAAATTGTTCATCAGTAAATGAGAGTAGGTTATAATCTATGGCGTTTTGCAACTCAGCTTGCGAAAGATTTCCGCGTCATTTTGGATCTCATGTTCAAGGCTTTGAACCTGAAATCGCCGCCACGCGATATGATGATTCCACGAACTGTCATTGGATTACTTTGCGTTATCTGGGTGATGGCGCTCTGCCCATCATACGCTTTCGCTCAAAGTCCGAACCACGGGCCGGATTGCCGGGACAGTCAAAGATGAAAGAGGCGCTCTCATAGTCGGCGCAGAAGTAGCGGTCAACAGCAAGACGACTGCCGAAGAGCGAAAAGCCAAAACCGATAATGAAGGCAACTACAGCGTGCCTCTCCTGGCGCCTGGCCTGTATCGCGTAAGAATCACATTCAGTGGATTCGCGCCGGCTGTATTTGAGCCAGTGCGCGTCGTAATCACTGAAACCACCACAGTCGATGGTGACATGGGCTTGGCGGGCCCTGACACGATAGCCGTACGTATTGATCCCCTGATCCAAAAAGACGGACCCCAGCTTGGCCGCGTTGTTGACTCGCGCGCGGTTTCGGAACTGCCGCTCGCAACCCGCAACTTCACCCAAATTCTCGCGCTCTCGCCGGGTACGTCAGTGTCTCTTGCTGATAACACGGCCCTGGGCCGTAACTCGCAAAATGTCTCGGTCAACGGCGCGCGCGTGACCCAGAACGATTTCGAGATCAATGGGATCGACGCCAACAATCTGGCCACGAACGCCGCGGCGAGCGTGGCCGTGCCGGCGCCAGAGAGCATTCTGGAATTCAAGGTCCAGACCTCACTCTACGCCGCAATGTTTGGACGCGGCGGCGGCGGCAATGTTCAGGCAGTTACGAAAAGCGGTAGTAACAATTTTCACGGCGCAGTCTATGAATATTTCCGCAACAGTGCGCTCAATGCCAATAATCCCTTCTTGAAAGCAGCAGGTGTTAGCCGGCCAACGTTAGGGCGCAATGTTTTTGGCGGGTTGCTCGGCGGGCCAATCAAGGCCGATAGGTTGTTTTTCTTTATCTCGTATCAGGGCACGCGAGAACACAACGGCGCATCGCCTAACAGCCTCACGTCCAGTGTCTTAATCGCGCCCGGTCTCACTGACGATCGTTCGCCACAGAATCTGCTCACGACGTTCCGGCCCCGGTTGTCGCCGACCACGCCGCCCGCCACTTCAATCAACCCGGTGGCGCTCGCTCTCTTGAACGCGAAGCTATCCAACGGTCAATTCCTGATCCCCACACCGCTGGCTGACGGTCATTACTCGGGCTCGGCCATCTCCTCTTATCGTGAGGATCAATTCAACACAAACGTTGACTACCGGATCAATGAAAGGAACTGGCTGTCGGTGAGGTTTTTCTTCTCGAACGCGCCGCAGTTCCTCGCGCTTCCCAATGGCGGTGGGGGTGGCGGCGGTGGAGCGAATGTCCCCGGGTTTGGTGCGGATCAAAAGCAAGACAACCGGCTGCTCTCGTTTCAGGACGTTCACGTCTTCGGCCCACGAACCATCAACGAAGCGCGCGCCGGCTACAGTTTTATCCGTGGCGACATGTCCGGGCAAAACCCCGTAAAGGACTCGGACCTTGGCATCAAGCGAGCTAACGCCAACACGTATCCGGGGCTGGGGCTTATTCGTATCGGACCAACCGGAACGAACGCGGTGGCAATTGGAAATGCCGGTACGAACGTCGACACACAGAATGTCGAGTCTTCAACCACGCTGGTTGATGTTCTCTCGATCACCCGTGGCCGGCACAGCATTCGCACCGGCGCGCAGGTGATCTACTACCGGAATGATCTCGGGGCGAATAATAACCGGCGCGGCACAATAACCTTCCAGAGCTTCAACAATTTTCTGCTCGGTGTGGCTAACAACTCAGTGTACGCAGACGGCATCAACACTCGGATTCTGCGCGCAACTGACTACAGCTTCTTTCTCCAGGATGATTGGAAGATTTCGCCGAAGCTAATCCTCAATCTCGGTTTGCGTTACGAGTTGGATCTGCCCCCTTATGAAACGCGCGGCGCGCTGTCGACTTTTGATCCGGCACTCTATAAACCGAGAATGGAGGTGGACTCCAACGGTAACCCTGTCGGCCCTCCCATCGGCGGATTCGTGCAGGCCGGAAATGTAATCCCTCAATACGACTTGCCGGATGTGCCAAATGTCAGCAAGCGTGTCCTGACCAGCGTCGATCCAAATAACTTTGCCCCGCGCGTCGGCTTTGCCTGGTCACCACTTGAGTCAGGACGATTGGTCGCGCGCGGCGGCTATGGCGTCTTTTATTCGCGGCCCTCCACAGCCTACGTAGGCATCTCGATGAACTCTCCGCCGACATACGCCATTCGTCGCAGCCCAACCGGCGCTACGGTCCCGTTAGCGGATCCTTTCTTTCCTCTGCCAGCGCAGGATCAATTTCCGGCTTTCGTGAAGGGCGTCGCCCTGGCGGGTCAAATATTTGACCGCGGCATGCGCACGGCTTACTTCCATCAGTACAATGCCGGCGTTCAATACACATTGGCCAGAGATCTATTGTTCGAAGTAACCTACGTTGGCACACGCGGACTCAATCTGATCCGCGACCTCGCCATCAATCAGGCAAGACTGGCCAGTCCACAGCATCCCATCATCAACGCCGTCACAAGTCAGGCAATTACCACCAACACGCCCGCCGCAACGAACCTCGCGCTGCGAGCGCCATTTCAAGGCGTCGAAGTAGGTAGCTTTCTTCAGATTCAGTCCACGGCGCAATCAACTTACAATTCACTACAAATGAGTTTGACTCGGCGTCTGTCTAAAGGACTGCAATTCCTCGCGTCATATACTTATGCCAGGTCGATCGACAATGCTTCCGGCGGTAGTGACAGCGCGGGAGAAGTCCGGGATACGATCAATATCGCCGGTAACCAGCTTGATAACCGCGCCAATCGTGGCGTATCCGACTTTGACCGCACGCATCGTTTTGTTTTGAGCTATCTGTGGGAATTACCACGTCCGGCTTTTGCAGCCCGATCAACTGCGGGACGGTTGCTCTTCTCCAATTGGCAGGTGGCGGGAATAGTCACGGCGATGTCGGGCTTGCCGATAGACATAATCGACGGCGGCGCGGGTTCGTTCTACGGGTTGAGCGGGGGGAACAATGCGCTGGTGCGGCCAAGTTGGGCGCCAGGCGCAACGACCAGCACTGCCACCAGCAATATCCCTGCCGGATATTTTTTCAATCCGCTCGCGTTTGTTCGGCCGATTGTATTGACGGGCCAGGTGATTCCGAGTTCAAACGGAACGGCCACCGCGGGCGCGACCGGAACCGACTTCGGCAACGTCGGTCGCAATGTTCTACGCGGGCCAGGACAGACGAACGTTGACTTCTCGGTAATCAAGCGTTTCGCAATCGGTGAATCGAAGAACCTTGAGTTGCGTGCCGAGTTTTTCAATCTTTTCAATCAGGTAAACTTTGCAAATCCGATCAGCAACCTTAGCGCTGTCCCGGCGACTTCTATCGATCCGAACAGTGGACGGATTATTGGCAGTCCAGGCGACTTCGGTCGAATTATTTCGACGAGTAACAATCCGCGACTGATTCAGTTCGCGGTGAAGCTTAATTTCTGATTCTCGGTAGTGGCACATTCAGTTACCTGTTTGCGGCGCGTGACATCCTGACTCTCAAGTTCGTCTAACGAACCAGTCAGTATTTTTGGTCGCGGTTGACTTCGGTCCCAGCGGGACCAAATGTTTATAGACCGCGACGGAACAGAACAACTTTCAAGCTCCGTGGGAGCGAAACATTTGGTAGCCGAAAAGCACATTTCGCTCCTCTGGAGCGTGGCAGTCCTTTTCAGTAACGTGTCTATGAATATTTCGCCGCTCTGCGGCGCCGGCAGGATTTCTGTTTATAACTTTCGACTCAGAACACTGGACCAGGGATAAACTCTATGACCACTACAAACACTCCGTTTCCACCTACCATCCGCGTCGGCATTCTGGTCTATGAAGGATTCGAGCCAATCGATGTGTGGGGCTTTACCGAAGCTTTCGCCATCTCACGGTTTATTGGTACCGACTATCAGAGTCCTCCGCCTTATCCCTTCGAGATTCTGTTGATCTCAAACGAGGTGAAACCAGCCGGCAAGGCAACCGCTCCGGCGCCCCTCAAAAGCGCAAACGGCCCACGCGTCGCGCCCGACATGTTCCGCGACGACGCCCTCGCGCAGCCTTTTGACCTGTTAATGATTCCGGGCGGCGACACGGCGCCATTGCTTGACGAGAACGATAGCAAAACTGTGAACGCTCTCGTTGGTTGGGTTAAGGCGATGGACAAGCGAGTCAAGCTAATGACTTCCGTGTGCACCGGCGCTGCCGTCCTTGCACATGCCGGGGTGCTTGACGGCAAGCACGCCGCGACTAACCACCAGGCGTTCGCATGGGTGACACAGTATGGGCCACGCGTACTCTGGGACAACGTCTCGCGCTGGGTCGATGCCGGCCATTACGTTACCTCGGCGGGTGTCTCGTCCGGTACCGACATGGCTTTTCATCTGGTTGATCGGCTGGCGGGCCGAGCGGTAGCAGAGACGGCGGCAAAGCAAGCGGAGTATGACTGGCACCGCGATCCCCAGCAACCAATCTACTATCCGCAGCAGGCGGTAGTGCCGACCTCGCGCACGCTTAAGCCTTAGGGCGCGCTTTAGCGCTGCATCTCATCACCGTCGCTTCAGCGAGGTGTTAATGAGATGGTTGCCCTGGTGAGGTGCTGTTTCGCACTAACACAGTTTTAGGAATGCTCAAGGATTCGAGGTCTGCCGGAGTCTCGCCAGTTATCAGATGCCGGCGGCGCCAAAATTCGCTCTGCGGCCAGCGCTGCTCCTCGCGATAGTATTTCGTGCGAACCTCAGCGTAGCTTTTGAATTCTTCCATCACATACCGGCGATATCGATCCAACCCTGAGTCGTCATCTCGTGTGAGCAGATCGCTCAGCGCATAGGATCCGAATATCCCGGACCGCAGCGCTTTGACGATGCCCTGGGATGAAAGCGGATCGAAGCGAGAGGCGGAGTCGCCAACAGCCAGCCAGTTTGCGCCAGCCGCGGGCTCCAATCGGCGTGATGCCGCAGCGCGAACCATAAGAGGACTGCACGGGTTACTCCCCCGCGCCATTGCGCCAACGTTCGGCATGGCGTCGAGCCTTCGACTCCACTCTTCAGTTTCGCGAAGTCTCAAGCGGCGAGCAAGGTCGGCGTCAGTCATGCACGCTATGATACGCCGCCCGTCGGGAAGCCCCGCGGTGTACCACCAGCCGTCTTCGAAGGATTCCACCAGAGTGCGAGGATCATCGCCGCCGCTTTCGAAGAAGCGGGCGATCCCGATAAGCCGGTCGGCTTCGTCAAAACGAGCGCCAAAGCGACGGGCCACAGCGGCGGTGCCGCCGGTCGCATCGACGATGAAGCGCGCCGACACGGGGCTGCCGGTCGAGACGGTCAGGCGCCATTCGTTGCGCGCGCGGTCGATATCGTGAACCCGACTGTCGAGGACGAGAGTCACGCCCGCCCTTTCGGCTGCTCGTGCAAGCATGGCATCGAACGCGGCGCGGTCGACGTGCCAGCCGGTACTGCTCGGCATGAAAATGAAGTCGTTGTCGAGAGGCGCGGCGCTGCCCCACACCGCAGTGGTGCCATGTACTTTCCGGTGTTCCTGTTTTTGGAAAGCCTGCCATACGCCGAGATGCTCGAGGATCGGCCGGACCGGAGGCGGCAGCGTTTCGCCGATCCGCGGAACCTCGTAGTGCGACGCTTCAATTACGACGACAGACAACGAAGGTGCGTGAGCGCGAAGCGAAAGAGCAGTGGCGGTCCCGCCGGGTCCACCGCCGACGATAGCAACGTCAAAAGTCGAGGGTGTCATCCGGAGGCCCTATCCTACTCGCACAGCGTAGAACGAAGCGACCACACCTGCCGGGTGGATGGTGCTACTCATGGTGCCATTATCATTAGTACCGTGGTGTGGGACGGTCCGAACAACTGAGCCGACGATCGCCTGCCGCTCCAGCAAGTCAGTGCTGTTTGGCCAGACAGGCACGAGCCAGCCGATATAGTCGTAGATCCATTCTTCTCCGTTGACAACCCCGACGCCCTGGAACCTTACCTGACCGGGAGAACCGTAGCCGATTGATCCACGCAGATTGAGTAACCAATTGCCCGCGGGAGGGGGCCCGAGGCTGCCACCGATTGTGCCGCCCAGCTTTTCGGTAGATGGCGCTGTGATCTCGATCGTCCCTTCGCCGAACACCAGTGTACTTATGTCGGTGCTCAAGTCAGGATCGTTATTAAAACTTCGATAGGTCCAACTTCCAACAAACGGATTCTTGCTCATGTTGTCTCCTCTTTCTTCTCTAAGTTCGTTTCGTGCGCTCGACACTAACGTAAGGCGGCACATCGGGAGTCCCCAGAGTGCTGGGCTGGATGTCTCCCGTCGGGTTGCGCTTCACAATGCTCAGCCGCCACCACTCAGTCACCATCTTCAGATCGCCGGCGTTTGTCTGCGGCACGCCCGGTGTCCAGTCGAGCCACTTGAACGAACTATAGTCACCAGGTACCACCAGCTCGTTAGTCTGCATCGGACGGTGGGCCGGCCACCAGAGGGTCTCCCAAATCCTCTGCTCCCGCCCCATCAACTTGTCGTTGTCGCTGCCGGGATAGATCACGTTCCATTTCTCGTACGTGACGTCGACCGTCTGGGTCGAGCACTCGTTGAAGTCCGCCTGCCAGGGCACAGACATGTACTTGGTGAGGTCTCCGGGCTGAAGGCCGGTCACGAAGTCGTTTGTCTGACTGAGATCATCGCCGGCATAGAAGGCGAAGTCGCTATCGGGCAGTGTGCCCTTATTAGCCTGGGCCGGCGTCTGGCCAAAGACGTAGAAGGCAGGATCGGCTTTGATTCGATACGGCTCGACCCAGATGAAAGGGTTACGCATCACCCATCCGATCTCGGCCCCGGGACAAAACGATCCACCGAGAATATTGCTGATCACGCCGCGGTCGAGATCGCGCCCCGTGCGATTTACCCAGTTCGCGTATGGGTGCAATGGATCGGGAGGCGGATTGACCCAGCCTTCGATTTTCTCGTTGTAGAAAAGACCCTGCGCCCACTGGCGCAGCAGGTAGTACTGGTAATCGGTAAGCCGAAAGAATTTCGCCACCAGAGTGTTCGTGATCGGGTTATCTCCGCAGAGCAAAGGCATGCGCGGCAGATTGTGGACTCGGCTGTCGGGTCTGCCGCTGATCATGAACTGGTTCTCCTCGCCTGGCGCACGGAGCAAGTCGAAGAGATATTTGCGCATGGGGCCGTACGGGTCATAGGTATTGGCCTTGACGCATTTGCGCCGGCAGTCTCGCAGGAGCTTGCCGGACAAATATTTTTGCAGGTGGTCATGCACCCGCCGCGAGAACTGATGGGTGACGTCCTCGGGGTACGACGAATCGGCGCCAAGGATCTGGTCGACAGCGCGCTTGAGTTTCTCCTTCTCCTCGCCCGCTGATTCTGAAGCGGCCAACCAACGCTCCAGATAATTCTCGGCGTCGTCGCCCGGGTTTTTGCCGGCCAGCTTACGGGCAAAGCTTGACAGGACTTCACGCAGTTTGCCGGCACGTTTATCAGTGAGTAAATGCCGCTCGGTCTCTCCGTTGCCCGCAGATGCATTTCTCACGGTAGTCTCCAACGGGGCGAGCTCGACCGCGAGTTCTTCGACGAACAGATCTCCCGAATGATGATTCTTGATGCATCTCTGCTCGCACGCGGCTACGGCGGGCCGGTCGATGACCGGTGGGCTTCCCAGCATGTCCGGATCGAAGGTACCGCGCGTCGACTGATTGTGCGGAAAGTTCGACTGCCCGAGGGCGTCGCAAAGATAGTTGTATTGATCGGGTCGATAAAGAATGCTCCAAATGTCGCGGTAGAACCACGGTTTGTAGTTCGGGTTCCACTGCACGCGTCCGGACCGCCAATGAATCAGCGCACCTTCGTCGGTCGGCGCAATGTGCTGCGGATCGTCGAACGTGCCCGACGTGCCATAGATATCGGTCCGCTCAGCGAACTGCCGAATAGCCATGTCCTCGATCACGTCATCCATGGTAACTACGTCGAGAATCTCTGGTACATAAGCGGGATACGCACAAACGACCCAGGCCGGGTACTCGACGTCCACGTATCGGACGGCCCCAACCAGGGAAGAAAACATCGCCAATCGAGCCATCACCGGCCCGTCCGAGGTGTCATCAAACCAGCCATCGTTGTTCGCGTAGCTGACGATGCGCGGCTGGCCAAAGTCATCGAACAGATAAGAACCGGAATTCCCGTGGCCACCCAGCACGAGGAGGCGACCGCTGTCATCGGTTAGCAGGTTGCCCAGGGTGTCGATGGAGTTTGGTTGCAACGCCGGTGGAAACGTCGCTGCATAGCTATCACCACCATCGCGCCCGAAGTTCGCGGTGCGTGTTCCCTGCCCATCGACGGTGCGCGGACCCGGATCGATAATCAGTTGCTGCCTGGCGTCCGGATCAGTGAGGGCCGCATTGCGCAAGGGATGATTGGCATCGTACCCGTGTTCACCCTCAAGCTGGCGGAACTGGTACCAGCAGGACTTCTTGTTCGCCAGGTAAACGCGCCATTGGATATTGATGAGCGTGCCCGCATTCCCGCCGCCCTCGATCTGATCACCCAGTTTTAGCGGCCGCCCGTCGGGATGTTCGTCGTCATAGGCGTAAACCAGGAAACGCGCTGCCTGTCGTTTAAGGCGTCCCTGGTCATCCTTGAACGCCTTGATGCGCAACTCAGTCTGACCGTCGGGCGTGACCAGAGGGTTGCCGCGCTGGTCGCAATCAATGGGCAAGGCAGCCGGTTGCTCTGGTGTAATGCAGAAGGCGTCTGGACTGTTGCCAAGCCGGGCGATGCCGATGCCCGGATGTATCCGGTAGATGGTAGGCATATTCTTGCTCCAACTCTTTCTGATCAATCTAGAAAATCGAGAGAGACGCCGTCGAGCCGCAACAGCTCGTTCTCTTCACAGTAATCCGCGCCAATTACGACCAAAGTGATCTGCAATGCCCTGGCCTTCTCAAGCAGGCGCCTGGCCGTTTTGGTGACGTTGACGCGATGGTTGCGGGGCGTATTGTGATGGCGCGGCCGCTGGTCGTACTGGCGTGGACGGCTGGGCGGCAGGTCGCAATGGCCTGGTCCACCGATACAATCTCCATGACCGAAGATGGACAGGTAGCCGGCGTAATGCGGGTCGTCGATAGGAGTCGACGCATTAGCATCCGGCAGATTCAGGAAAACTCGGATAAAGCACGAGACCGGTAACTGTGGTACGCGGTGCAGCCGCACCTCGGCCTGTTTGAACGAACCTCGCACCGTTTCCGGCACCTTGATTGATTGCGAAACAAAACGGCCCACCGGCGTCGCCAAACCCACCGGTATGACGAACGCGCACTTGACGTATTCATAACCGAAGCGCGCCATGTTAAGAGTGTCAGCGATTGTGTAACTCCAGGGCGTGAGCACTGTGTCGAGGTCGCTTGGCAACGAATGTGGATTTAGCTGCTGCCACTCGTGCCAGACGCGATCGATGTTGACGTGAATTGGCCAGAAGACCGGATCGTATGAGGCCGTCAGATTACTGAACATGTCGCCGGATGCCGGCTGGCTGTAGAGATCGGCCAGTGAGTGGAAGCGCCGTCCGGATACCCGCACCGAGCGGTTGCGATTTCTGGCGAGGTCGCTGGGAGAGGCCGCCGGGCTCTTGTCCGGCGTGGGGTTCTGGCCACCCGTCCAGATGTGCATCGTGTTATGAGGATTCTGATCGAGGAAGCCAAAGGAATCATCGTAGAAGCTGCCGCCGCCGAAGTCTCGAAAATTCCGCAGCGCAAGGATTTGTTCCATATCTTCCGCAGTCGGGTAGTGGTATCGGATCACCTGGTTGATTTTCCCGCCGCCGGCGAACTCTGCCGGATAACGCAGCGGGTACCATAGGGAATTGGCCGCCAGCAACGCGTCTATGAATCGTTCACGATACAGGCCTTCGGTGAACTCCTTACTCGTCATTTTTTCAACAGCCGCAAAGAAAGTCTGCTGCGAGGGGTAACGCAATCCTGGTTCTACCATTTGTTCGAACAGACTTGCTCCAGCCTTGGCCGGTAGTGCCGGATGAGCGTGCTTCACCAGGTATGTGATCGATTCTTTGGTCAGATATGCCTGGTAGGAACGCGGGATGATTTGCCCTTTTTCGGGATGCTCCGGGCAATACTGCGGCATCGTAAAGTCCCAGTAAGGGATCGTGATGTCCGGACAGACATCCTGTAGCGCCTGCTCCATCTCATAGAGATAAACACGGTGCCACGGCAGAAAGCGTTCCCACCCGTGCTGGCAATGGTTCTGATGGATCAGAGCCATGTTGTTATAGCTGCGCCGATCCTCAGGCCATTTGTTGAAGCGGTAGAGCTCGCGGAAGGCCCAGCGGAATTTTTCGACCTGCGTCTCGGACATGCAGTCGAGGTTCATGCGCTGCTTGAGCTCGCCATACTTGTAACTGTATTCGTTCGGCGAGCCTTCGTAGACCGCGAAGCTGCGGGCTGCCTCCTCGACGTTGCTCGGGTCAATCGTCTCGAGCGTGGTCTTGCTTGTCTTACCTTCGGCGTCGAAGGAGATCTGATGATCACCGGCTGGACATCCATCATCGATCCACTCCGCGATGAATCCGATCTCCTCTTTCGGAACCGTCTGCCCGCCCCACGGTAAGGGCGGATACTGGTTACCGTCGAAGGGGGCCTCGCCGCGCAGCCCCTGAACCAGACCCGATCTCGCGCTGCGACTGCTCGAACTCATATCGGCCTCGTGATGACAGCACGATGCGGAAGCTGCAGCCTCCGCCGGAGCTATTACACGAACGCCATAGATCTCGACTTGCAGCAGTTGCGACAACGGTAAATGCCAGAACAAGCCCTTGCCGTCGTAATCGGTTGCGCCGCCGGCCGCAGCGCGGTCCAGTATCTGCTTGACCTGTTCATAGCGGGTGACCTGTGCAGTGTCAGCCATGATCCTTGTTCCTTCCTTATCGGTTAATGCCTTCGAACGTTGCCATCTCTATGAGCTGCTCACGCCCGGCTCGTTGTGGTTGATAACTGGCAGCCCGTCACACTGCACACACGGTTCCGTCGATATTGAACTTCGGGTCCACGTGCGCCAGATAACTGCGATGACAAGTGCTGCGATGCCGGCGTAAACCAGAACAGGATAGTCAGCGACGAATCTGCCAACCAGTACCGCAAACGCGGCGCAGATTCCCAGCAAGCCCGGACCGTATCGACGCTGGTCGCTGAGACGAAAAAAAAGCATCGCCACCGTCAGGGCAAGCCAGATCGCCGTCAGCGGTGGCAGCCAAACGTGGTAGACAGAAGCGGACGCCGTTGCTACTCCGAAAATCCCGAAGTAGGCCAGAAAACAGATGGGACACTTGGGCGCGACGGCGAGGAGGGCGGAACTAATTGCCATCAAAGTCGTTCGCTGCTGTTTCCACATAGCGACCCTGCCTAAATTCTCCGGTCTTACGACTTTCGGAGATCAAACCATCGCGTAAGCTATGCGAGACCATTCGTGCGGCTAATACTAATGATGAGAGTACGGCGTCCGTACCGGCGTTACCTCAACGATCGTCATCATGCCGCGGTCCTCGTGCGCCAGGATGTGGCAATGGATTACATAGAAACCCGAGTAGTCGACAAAACGACTGCGCATCTTGAAAAAGCCGGGCACCTGAACCGCCTGGCCTTTACTGTTCAGCAATGGATTAGTGCCCTTAACATCTGTTGTCGGCGCATACCCGGACGGGATCGGGAAAACGTCCCACCAGATCAAATTCGATTGTGACCCGGGAGAATTGCACGGTTGCGCCGGAAGAGATCCTCTCGGGTTCCAGGTGTCAGGATTATCCGGATCCAGATAGCATTGCCCTGGTGCGCGACCTTTATCATGAAACGCGTACCTGGTTGCGACCTTGTTGGTTTGCGGGTCGATATATGGCTTATGAGTTTTTGGATCGATTGGCGGTTTGCCCGTCATGGGATCGATCAGAGGTTGATTCGGATTGAATACTTCCACAATCTGAAACGGATTAATGTGAATGTGAAACGGATGAGAAATTGCATTCATCGTCGCGTTCACGATCTTCCATTCCTCGACTTTATTTAGTAGTACGACCGCACCCACTTCACCATCGAACTTCTTGTTGTCGATCATTTGGCTCGCAGGTGTCGGGGGACCACCGGGAGATCCTGATGCAAAAACGATCGTCTTGGTGCCCGACACCTCCTCCTTGGCAATGTCTTGAAGGAAGGGCGGGAAGCCAGGAGCTTTGGGAATGAAGTTCTTCTGGTTTGGAGTGAGGGGCACTGTACCGGCGGCTATTTTGACTGACAACAGACTTAACAGCGGTGCCGGCTTTGTCCCGACGAGATCTCTCGGATCGACCTCGTTCTTGACGATCACGTTGCAGTCCTCCGGGTTTACGCACGGAGCATCGGGGGCCTTTACGAGTATGTCTGCCCGATTCCCCGGCGCCAACAAGAATGAGTTATCTGAGTGTCTCTGGTAATTAAAATCATTGAATTGGACACCGTCCTGCGCCAGTTGCCTCCAATGAAAACCCTTGGGTGGACCGGTAAAAAGAGTAAAGGCCCGTCCGGAGGTGTTGACGATGCGCCACATCTGAACCTCACCGGGCTGCATATTAATCACCGGCTGAATCTGGCCGTTGACCGAAAAGTCGGGACCTTTGTCCTGTCCGGCGCCGCCACGCATCAAGTTGGGCGAAACTCCGAGCTGATTAATCACCAACACCGGTTGCGTGCGTGTCCAGGCAGCGCCGTTAGCGCCGTACCACGCATTAAGGTCATCGTCGTATTGCCCTTCAATAATGAACGCGCCCGTCATGCCGTTAGCGACATTGATCGCCGTCGAGCCATGCTTGTGAGCATGATACCAATGGGTTCCGGGCGCCTGGCCCATCATCAAAGGCCGCCCAGCCATCTCATCGTCCAACTGCATTTCTGCAGTGCCGGCGCCGCCCATTTGCATCGCAGATGGTTTGGCAGGAGGCCACGCGGTTTCGGTGTATTCGGGAAGGCGGAAGCAGTAAGGAAACGCGCCAATATAATACTGCGGCCAGGCGCCCTGCTTCAGTTGGGCTTCATCGACAGGCCAAAGTTTGCGCACGCCGGGCCCGCTTTTCTTCTCGAGCTCACTGTCGTATTGCTTGAGTAACTTCTTTTGATCGTCGGTCCAGTCGCTCGGAAAATCACTCCAGGTTCGCGGCCACTCTTTGAGAACATTGCGGCTTAGTTCGACTTCGCATCGCTTAAAAAACTTGTCGAAAGACGACGCGACGCTTTGCGGCGTAACAACCGGTTTGCCCTTTTCTATTAGGGACGGTCGCACTTCGATGAACACATTGTCGCCAGTGGTATTCGGATTGGTATGCGTGCCATGAAAATGGATGTTGCCCGTACTCGAGCCGTGAAAACAGTCCGGGTATTTGTCAGATCCCGGATATCCGCCGTTGCTTTCATCGCACCCCCCACCAACTCCTGTCTCTCCCCGGTCAATTGAGTAAGGGAAATTCCCGGGATCGATTTGATTAAGAAAGGTAAGTTGCACAAGATCGCCAAGCCGCGCTCGAAGCGTCGGACCCGGTCTGGGGAGAGCGTACTGCACTGCTGCTTTCGTGTGCGGGTCCGTCGCGTAAGTGCCGTAAGGTGAAGAAGCCATCGACGACATGGCGCCAAACTCTCGAAAGGTCCGCACGTGTTGCGGTATGCACTGCGATCTTATTCCCGGAGGAGCTGTATTTCCCGGTGTGGCGGAGACACGAAACGTCATCCACTCCTGCTCGTCGCCGAGTATTAACGTTCCTTGCAGCTTACCGGCCCCGGAACCTATTACCGGGACGGGAATCAGAGTCTGGCCCGGCATAAGCGCAGTCGGACACGGGTTCACGAGCGGAGCAGCGGGTGAGGGACTGGGCGTGGGTGTTTGCGCGCTAACCGGCAACACCTTCAAGGCAAACAACACAAAGACGGCTAAGGCGATGCGGAAGCCTGAACGCGGAAACTGGAGAAAGCACGCCTGGCGCGGTCCCTTCCCTTCACTCCCTGTTGGAAAGTCTGTCGAAGCCTGAAGGCCTGATCTGTTGATAGTCATCGCAGTCGCTCACTTTCTTCTCATCTCGTTAACTTCGATCCACAAAATTCATCAAGACAAATAGGATACAAACCGCCAGGTAATTCATGCGGAGTCAACTTAGCTAGTCGGCTGTTCCGTAGCGTCGATCGTGCCGCGCTCGCTCGTGATCGTCGGGTGCAGTTTGCAGTAGTAATAGATGGTGCCCGTTTGCGCGACAATGTAGGCCGGAGTCGACGACAGTCCCGCGGGAATGGGATCGGCCATGTAGTTCGGCCCTCCCCTGGGCAATACCAGTGCGTCGGAAAACGGGTTGTAGTTGGAATCGGTGGGCCAGGGCTGGTGCGTATCGTCCGTCGTGTTATTCCACGAAACGATGTCAGTCTGCTGTGCGGGCAGCGCATCCCCCGGCAGGTAACCTTGAAGATCCGGCTGAAATGCCGCTCCGGATCCGGAATTTGATGGAACGATTTTTATCGACTGGTCTGCCATAACGCTCCTCCCTGGTGTTGGTGCCTCATTTCGGAAATCATCGTCGAGGCGTCCCGGGTCATTTGCGTGGGTCACTGAGTGAGATGATGGACTGATCCCGATTTCCCAGTGGCGTTTATCAAACGTGCGGTATACGAGAAATGTCTTCGTACGATCAGCCAGAGATCGGGAACGGGACGTACGGAAGACTTTCTTTAAAGGTAAACTACGTACGCTAGCAATATACGTTGCGTGGGCGTAAGAATAGGCGCAAGACTGTCTGGCGTCAAGATAATCTTTTCAGGGATAACATAATACGCCCTTTGGCGGTCTGGTCGAGATCGCGGTGAGAATTGGTACCAACTAAAACCGCGTTCTCCTTGTAACGATCATCCTGGGCAGGAAGCTCGGTGCTTCAATGAGAGTCTTGGAGCAATCTGAGACGAAGCTGTGAGGTTTAAGTTATTAACTTCAGGGTCGGATTATTTTCGCGCGCGGGGTCGGCGCGATTTGTCCAGGCTACGAAGCGCTATGGCGGGATTCAAGATTTCACTTCTCAAGGGGAGTCCAGGGCAAAGGGTGTAGAGCGTCTGGTCGATCGTCTGCACCCGACACCCAACTACCTAAACCCTGACCGCTAGGCGCACGACGCAAACGTCGCCATCGACGAGCGCCGGCTATGCGAAACTGCGGGAAAGAATTCAACCCCGGCTGTAATTTGGAAAACAGAATCCAGTCGGGTGACTTCCAGCACCCTGCTTACCAGTTTCGTTACGTTCATGAGTTCGAAGCGGATTCCTTTTGATTCAGCCTGCTCGCGCAACTCCAGCATCACTCCCAAACCGCGGGCGTCGACTGTAGTTACCCGCGCCAGGTCGATTATGATTGCGCTGGCCTCTGACACGGATTGCAAGGCATTTCGTAGAATCTCCGCTTCACCGTGCACAATTCGCCCTTGCAGGCACAGGATAGCGACAGTCCCCAAATTCTTAGCGTGTACTTTCAACATGACGATCTCCCCTTGACTTACCCCTGACTTATTAGTGCGATCCCTGTTTAGTTAGTGCAAGAACCCACAGTTAGGTTTCATTTATCCGTCTCATTTTTCTTGCCTGCTCAAAGATAAAGACGCTTGAAACCGGATTATGTTTACTTTTATCGAAAACTTTTTCATTCACGCCTCGCATCCACGGGAGTAGTTGGCCTTTGCCTCGATTAACCTGACTGCTTCAAGGAATTACGAGAAAGCCGTCGCAAAGGTTGCCCAAATCCAGATATTGGTAGAGCCATCCACGTGAACGAATGCGATAAAGAGGCGTGGGTGCAGTAGCCCGACCGTCAGGGAGGGCTCAGTTGAAATGGGCTCTACCGAATATTCGCTTCCTGCTTTTGCTTATCCGCTGCCGCCCATTCTTTCGCCGACACGAACGACTGCTTGTCATAGATCAGCACGATTGTCCCTACCGGCAGCAGCCTGCTTATCTCAGCCGCCGCCAACATGGGGATGCGAATGCAGCCGTGACTCTGAGGGTCTTGAGGAACCGAAGGATTTCCGTGAATCGCCAGTCCATCGCTGAAGTAGTTGGGATAATAAAGCAATCCAAGAGGCGACTTCCTCCACCCAGAAAGCTTCGCATAGATCCTGAAGCGGCCCCTGGGCGTATAGGCCAGACCGCTCATACCTTTTTCGTTGTACTGTCTGTTGCTGCCTGTCGACACCGGAAGAATTCTCTTGACGGCTCCTTCACGATCAGTCAACAAGAGCACTTGTCGATCGAGATCCACTTCAACATGACGGTAACCCAAATCTTTCGACTGCGGCGCGCCGGCATTCATGATGGCATCAAAGTCCTCGCGGCTAAGGCGGCCGGTAACTTTACGCCCTTCCCATTTCTGAAAAGCAATTAACGCGTTTCGCGTGACGCCATCGATCACTCCATCAACCGGACCTGTCCCATAACCCATCTCTGACAAGCGCGCTTCGGCCTCCTTCACCTCGGCCCGCTTCAGTGAAAGATTGGGCGCACGTCCTTTGTGCTTGTCAGGCTTTGTGGTAGCGGATGCGTCGGTTGGAGTTAGGAGAAGCAGACACAGTATCAGAAGTACCGTTGAAATGAGGTCAGTACCGGGAGCGCAGCGACCGCGTCGTCCTATAGCAACAACCGGGTCGATGGATTTCATTAAGGCACTCATGAGAAAACCCCCCTTTGGATCGATTCATAACCTACGCTGGGGGATTCTTTCAATCAGCAATGCATTCAGTCTGGTACCAAAACTGTTTACGACATCAAAATACGCCCGGCGCGCGAGGAGGTCAATGTATTGTTCGACGAGGCCCGAAGGGCCGACATGATTTGTGCCGGTCCTTCGGACCTCGCCCATTATCCTCGAACTCCGTAACCCCGACCTTACGGTCGGGGCTATTTCATGACGGCCCTTCGGGCCTCACCCGAGGTCGCATGCTTTGCCTCAATTTTGCATAATCGATCTGACAATCGTGAGGCGAGGCGCTCCGGGCCTCATCTTTTTGCAATGACGAACCGAGAGGTCCGACAACTTTTGTTGCTAATCGTGGTGAGCTTAGCCTTCGGTGTGGGCGTGTGGGCCCTGCTTCGATTCACTCCCCTCAGACGTCTCGCCAATTCATCAGCCGAGCCTTCAAACGCTGCCGACACGCGCAGCGCCGATCCCGATCTGTGGGCGCGCAGCATGGAAAAGGTAAAGGAAGATCGCGGCGAATCCGGAAATGTCGCGCTGGAAATTCCCACACAGCTTCGCCACTACGAGGATCGGCATTGGTTCCTGGCTACGCAGGTCGCCGAGGTCAAGAAATTCAATGTGCAACCCGTGCAGGACTTTGTCGATCTGGCGGTGATGCTTCGGCGCGGCGAAATGGTTTCGGTGCCGGCGGTCACCGACACCTACATTCTCTTCGGCGTCGGGGCCAAAGCAGACAACGGCGCCTTCACCCGTTGGATGGACGATCACAACATCGAACTTTATGACGATGCCGAACTGCGCAACGCCTACGCCCGACTCGAATCTGCGCACTCGAATCTACAAAAAGACATCTCGGGTTTGCAGAAGCAGTTGGCCACGCTCAAGAAAGGCAGTAGTGCGAGAGAGCTGCAAAAGGAGATCGCGGCGCGACAGCAGGAGTTGAAATCGAACGATGAAGGCAAGGCCGTCCTCGATCAATCTTACGGCTCGTCAGAGAGCAGGCAGAGACTCCTCGGCGATTACGCGTCGTTGCAAACGCTCGCCAGGAATTTCGGCGGACGCTCCTTTGATCTCGACAACTCAAATGATCGTCAGGCGTTCAAGGTGAATCTGCTTAGCTCGCTCAGACCTCAGGCGCTGAAGATGCTCGAAGAAGTAGCGCAGGCCTATCACGACAAGTTCGATCGTCCGTTGCCGGTGAGCTCTCTGGTCAGACCGGAGCAATACCAGCACGTGCTGCGCAGATTCAACCGGGCCGCGGTACTCATTGATACGCCGCCGCACTCGACCGGCCTGGCCTTCGACATCGATTACCGTTACATGAACGGCGCCGAACAGAATTTTCTGATGAATGAACTGGCGCGCCTGAAAGACGCCGGGCGCATTGAAGTGCTCCGCGAGCGCAACGCCAACTACCACGTCTTTGCTTTTCTCGACGGCGCCCGCCCGAGCGACGATCTAATCACCGCGTCTTTACAGGAAGCCGGCGCGCCTGAGAATGAACCAACTCCCGCCGGGAACCCAACGGGAAGGAAGCCGCCGGAAAAGAAAACACCCGCGAAGGTAGCGAGCAAATCGCGAACACCGAACAGGACAAAGACCACTGCCAAACCGAAGAGCGGAGCCTCTAAGCCAAAGAGGAGAAAGCGTCATTAAGAGTGAGCGCGAAACGCGTGGATGATGTTAGGCTTCCGAAATGTGGATCCTCCAGGAGACTGATTACACTTGGTCAAAGAGAAAACGATCCACGAATTCACACGAAATGACTCGAACCGAGCCCTGCGTTTCGTGTTGTTTCGTGTGAATTCGTGGATCGCACTTCTCCTGCATCAACAGCTCATGAGGCGCGAAGCGCCGATATGCAATAGCCCCGACCGTCAGGTCGGGGATCAGGATCTCACTGTCTTTTGACTGCGGCGGGGCTGGACCTCGCCGCTACTTTCTAAAATGCATCGTCACGGAAAGGCAGAGCCTTTCCGCACATCAGGCGGCAGAGCCGTTCTTCTTTTGTGAAACTCAGGATGTCCTTCGGACCTCACCGATAAGGCCATTACCATCGTGCCGAGATAGTCAAACATCTCCTCCGCGCTTTGACCGGCGCCATGCGCCCGCATGAGAGCAAATTACGATGCGCTGGCGGCGTTTACTTTTGCGTTCCATTTCTGAACGTTAACGCCTTTCACCAGCAACCAAACGGTCATTATCAGTCCACCCGGAAACATCAACATCAGCAGCACGTCTGATGCGTAAGCGGGCGCGAGGATCAGCAGAAAGTTTCTGACGACAAATCCAATGCCTCCGATTGCCATCAGCACGGCGAGGAACTTCGGAAGATAACTTGAACGAAAGATCAGGTACGAACGGACTATCCAGGCCATGCCGTAGTATGCGGTGAATATCATGCCCGCGTATCCATAGAACTTCAGCGACAGCAGTGCGAGCGAGTTGACCTGATCCGGCGTGAAGTTGTTGAGGTACGCGCGCCCAAGGATTAGCTGTGGCGCAAAATAAAAGAGTTCGGCGAAGGCGAAAGTAGCGGTGGCCATTAGTCCGAAGAACGCGGCCAGCAATGACAGTTGTTTGTTAACTGGTTTAAGCAACACGTACAGGATCAGCGCGAGCGCGGTATCGCACAGAGACTCGATCAGGAAGCTGGCGAAGCCGAGCCGGTAAAGAAAATCGAAATTCCTGAGGTTGGCTGCCGTGGCCGTCGCATCAGCGGACACAATTAGCTTTGACGGAACATAAGCTTCACCAAATCCGCCCGCAACCATCGACAACAGGAACAGGGCTCCGGCAATTCTTGCGTACCTCTGTACATTCATGTCTTACTCCTCCACGCCAGATTTTCGTGATTGCTCGAACTCAGCGCCCATCCACTTACCCTCTAAGACGATTAAGCAAGAGAAATGTTTCAGATCAGAACCGCGGGCTTCTTGCTCCTCTCCCTGGTTTGTAGTCTCACTCTTCGCTTCGGCAAGAGCGGGTCCTTCGGACCTCACCGCCTATCCCGAAATCGCGACGTGCAACTCCATTTCGCCAACTTTCCAAGCCACAAGTAAACCTTTCTCGGTCCCCGAGAAGGTTTTCCGCGCGACGCCGAAACCTTTCTACGCCACATCGACGGTTTTCCGGGCCACGCCGACGGTTTTCTGTGTCGCCAGGAAAACCGGCGAAGCCACGTCGCTAACTGACTACATGATGACGCTAACTGACTACGCGACGGCGCTAATTTTCTGAGCCGCTTCGCTAACTTTCAAAATGGTCTTAGCTAACCGTCGCAGCGACGCCGTCAATTAGGAAAGGCGCACCGCCAATTAGGGAAAAGGCGCGGAAAGTTAATAAAGCCGCCTTCTCACCCTTCTTTTTGTCGATTTCATGAGGAAAAACCTCGGCCAAATGCGCTTTACTTAATAGCTCTACCATTCTCTTCAACCAGAAACCCTCAAGGAGGACAAAGAACATGGCTACCAAAGTTTCCCTGAGTTTTGGCAAATTGGGCGACTTCGAACTCGACAATTTCGCACAAGGCGTCATCGCCGCAATTACCGGCAACGCGGCTTTTCCGACGCCGCCGGTGACAATCGCAAACCTGCAAGCGGCGCAAGATGACTTGACCGCGAAGATGGCTGCCGCTCAAACCGGTGGCCCGGCCGACACGGCCGCC